>Ga0209777_10003192_pt1 | contig 20619 bp, 19 predicted proteins | sample FrelakmetHBP12HB_FD_187147 | JGI IMG/M metagenome (GOLD analysis project Ga0209777, IMG submission 187147) | Freshwater lake sediment microbial communities from the University of Notre Dame, USA, for methane emissions studies -HBP12 HB (SPAdes)... | ecosystem: Environmental > Aquatic >...
GAGGTGGTGGGCATCACCATGCGCATCTGGCAGGGTGAATCCAAGAACCTGGGCGCCATGAAGAGCGGCTGTTACGGACCAGGAGAACTTCATGATATAGCCGACGCGGAAGCTGCCTGTCAGCGCCTGGGCATCCCGCACCATACCCTTGATCTGGCTCAGGAATATAAAACTGTAGTGCTTAATAATTTTTCCAGCGAATACCTGGCCGGACGCACTCCCAATCCCTGTGTGCTTTGCAACCACTTTATAAAATTTGGCGCGCTGCTGGAACGGGCACATGCCAGCGGAATCCAATTTGATTTCTTCGCCACCGGGCATTATGCCCGCATTGAAAAAGATGCGCAGATACAGCGTTTCCTGCTTAAAAAAGCTGCCGACCTGAAAAAAGACCAATCTTATTTCCTCTACCGCTTGGAGCAATCCCAACTGGCGCAGACCATGTTCCCCCTGGGTGAAACCACCAAAACCCAGGTAAAAGCGCTGGCGCAAAAAGCCGGCTTTGCGGATATGGCCGAAAAACCGGAGAGCCAGGACTTTATCGACAGTGGCGAGTATCAGCAGATCTTTTCCAGCGGCGATCCCAAACCCGGGCGCATCCTGGACTTGCAAGGCAGGCAATTGGGCAGTCATCAGGGTATTTACAATTTCACCGTTGGACAGCGCAAGGGGTTGAACATCGGCGGCAGCCCGCAGCCCCTGTATGTGCTGCGCATTGATGCCATTCATAATGATGTGTTCGTTGGACCAAAGGAATCCCTGGCGGTTGATCGGCTCACGGCCGGTTTCCTGAATTGGATTGCCATTGAGAGTTTGCAGGAGCCCATAAAAACCAGAGCCCGGCTGCGCTCCCGCCAACTGGAAATGCCATGCGACATTTTCCCCAGGGATGAAAAAACCGTTGAGGTCAGGTTCGAGCAGCCCCAGTACTCCGCTGCCCCCGGGCAGTCCATTGTCTTTTACCAGGAGGATGTGGTTTTGGGTGGGGGAATCATCCAGAAAGTATCCTCTGAATGCGACTTGAGAATATTTCCATAGAGTTTACATGAAAAGAATACTTAAAGAACAACATTTCCCCTGTGGAAATTGCTATAATAAACAAGAGAATTAATAGATAATGTTTTTCCGGAGGTAGCCGATGAAGAAAATATCCTTTTTTGTCTCAGTTTTATTTCTAGTTTCACTTCTGGCTGGCTGCGGTGGAGTGACCATCAGTCTGAACGGAAACCAGCCAACCAGCCCGCCAACTTATCCATTGAAAGCGGTCATTGATTCGCCTGCCAGCGGCTCCAGTTTTGCCATGGGAGCGGTGGATATTGCCTACCATGCCACCGCCCAAGATGGCGTGGCTGCCGTGGAGCTCAGCGTGGATGGCCAGGTGGTCAGCAATCTGGTCACCCCGGATTCCAAGCAGCCCCTGGTGGCCCTTAAATATACCTGGCAGCCCACCGTCAGTGGCACGCATGTCCTCCGCGTCCGCGCTCAAAGTTCCAAGGGTGATTGGAGTTCGTATGCCGAAACGATGGTGACCCTTCAGGGAGAATCCCAGCCACAACAACAGCAACAGCAACAACAGCAGCAGCAAAGCCAATCGCCAACGAATACACCTGAACCAACCAGTACTCCCGAAGGAGTTCAAATTACGAATGTTAAGAAAACCACCAACAAGTTTTACTTTGGGGCCAACTCTTGTGGACCGGTTAAAATGACCCTGGATATCCAGGTCACCCAGCCGGATAAAATCTTCCAGGTGCTCGTCTTTAACCGCCTGTGGGACCGCGAAGGGGGAGGACTCGCCCCCTGGGATAGCGGTTATGCCATGAAACCGCTGGGGAATGGGGAATACACTTTTACCTATACCGAAACCAATGTGAGAAACCCGCGCGGTTTTGAACTCACGGCATTTTATTACCAGTTTAAAGTTGTGGGCAAAGGCAGTGTAATTTTGTTCTCGAGTGATGTTTACAAGGACATTTTGTTTGATAGATGCTTATAAGACTGTGTTCGAATATTGTTTTCCAAAGCCCGCCAGTCAATGGCGGGCTTTTTTTTTATCCTTGATAGAAGCACAGAGTAGCATATAATAAATACCGACTGGTCGGTATTTATTTATTATTAAGGAGAAACCATGCAGGAACGCAGTCAGGAAACTCGTGAGCAGTTATTAGCTTCTGCCGAAAAGTGCTTCTCGCAATCCGGATACGATGCCACTGGAGTAGCTGAAATTTGCATCGATGCGCAGGTAAGCAAGGGTGCGTTCTACCACCACTTCCCATCCAAACATGCGGTCTTTATGGCTCTGTTGGAGAATTGGTTGAAGCTGCTCGACCAGCAGTTGTTCAACCTGTCCGCTTCCCAGGAAAGTGTACCCGATTCCCTTATCCGCATGGGTGGGATGCTGGGCTTTGTTTTTCAGTCTGCCAGCGGGCGTTTGCCCTTGTTTCTGGAATTCTGGGCGCAGGCCAGCCGCGATAAGGAAGTCTGGCAGGCAACCATTGCCCCTTACCACCACTATCAGCAGCTATTCGCCCAGTTGATTCAGCGCGGCATAGAAGAAGGAACGCTCCAGACTGCCGACCCTCAATCCACTGCCTGGGTGATCATGGCTCTGGTTACCGGCGTGATCCTGCAGGGTCTGCTTGATCCCCAGGCTGCCAATTGGGATCAGGTTGGCAGGCATGGGTTGCAGGCCATAGTAGAAGGCATAAGGAAAAAATAATATGGCTGAATTCGCATTCAATTCCATCCTAAAACGACCACAGGGCATCGGCACCTGGACCTATCTGGATATTCCCACGGAATTAATGTCCAACTTCGGTAAAAAAGGGCAGGTGAAGGTGCGCGGCACCCTCAATGCTCATCCATTCCGCGGCTCGGCCCAGCCGCACGGCGACGGCACTCATTACCTGGTGGTCAATAAATCCATCCGGGATGCCATTGGTGCCTCCCAGGGCGATACTGTCTAGGTGGTTATGCAGAAGGATGATGAAGAACGCAAGGTAACCATTCCGGATGATCTGGCGGCTGCTTTGCAGGCGAAGCCAGCCATTCAAGCCATCTTTGAGAAGCTTTCTTATTCGCATCAAAAACAATATGTGGAATGGATCGAGTCTGCCAAACAGGCAGCCACCCGCCAGAACCGAATTTTCAAAACCATTGAAATGCTACCTGAGGGCTGGAATCCCAAAGGCAAAAGGAGTGAGTCCAAATGATCTTAGTCACCGGTGCAGCCGGCCATATCGGCAATGTGCTTGTGCGCCAGTTACTGGAAGATGGTGACAAAGTACGCACCCTGATCCTGCCCGGGGAGGATACCCGCGCCCTGGATGGCTTGAAGATTGAAAAGGTACAGGGGAATGTCCTTGACCTGCCTTCACTGCTTCATGCGATGCAGGCAGTGGACTACGTTTATCACCTGGCAGGCATCATCTCCATCATGCCCGGGAAAGATGACCTCATGCGCAGCGTCAACATCCAGGGCACAAAGAACATTCTGGAGGCAGCCAGGCAATGCCGAGTTAAACGCGTGCTTTACACCAGCTCCATTCACGCCCTCAGTCGCAAATGCGAAAGTGTGATTGACGAGCAGGTTCCTTTTGACCCCTACAACCCGGTCGGTGAATACGATCGTACCAAAGCGGAAGCCTCCGTGGCTGTCCTGGAAGCAGTCCATCGCGGGCTGGATGCAGTCATTGTCTGCCCAACCGGCGTGATTGGCCCTTACGATTACCGCCGTTCGGAAATGGGTGAACTGCTCCGCGAATGGATGCAGAAAAAACCCCATGTCCTCATCGAAGGCGCTTATGATTTTGTGGACGTACGGGATGTGGCCCGCGGTATGATCCTTGCCATTCAGAAAGGTCGCCGTGGTGAGGTGTACATCCTTTCCGGTGAGCAGATCAAGCTGAACCGCATGAAGCAATTGGTGCAGAAGGTGATGGGTTTCACCACTGTCACCATCAATATTCCTCTCCGGCTTGCCCGCCTGGCTGCGCAGATCAGCCCGCTTTATTACCGCCTTACCCACCAGACCCCCAAATTCACCGCTTACTCACTGGAAACAGTCTGCGGAAACTCAATCATCAGCAGTGCCAAAGCCAAACGCGAGCTGGGTTATCAGGCCCGCCCGCTCTTTAAAACCATCGCCGATACCATCCAATGGTGGCAGGAAAATAAACAAACCCAGGCGGTTTGAGCATTGCAATCAACACAGAAAGAGATTACTGATTCATTGAAGAACATTAATATAACCAAATCTTGCCGTTTCATAGGGAAAACGGCATTAATCACCGGCGCCTCCAGTGGAATTGGGGCAGCGGCCGCCTCCTCTTTAGCCGCACATGGATTAAAGGTTATCCTGGTCGCCCGCAGGCGGGAAAAGCTCAAGCAGCTTGCCCGGGAGATCTCCGCCTTGGGCAGCCAGGCGCTGGTGATGACAGCTGATCTCTCCATCCTCCAGGGAGCGGAACAGCTTGTCTGTGACCTGTTTCAAAAAGGTTTTAGTGTGGATGTGTTGGTCAATAATGCTGGTTTCGGCTGGTATGGCTACTATGCCGACATGCCCTGGCAGACCGCCGCTGAGATGCTGCAAGTTAATGTCAGCACGGTCATCCAACTCACCCGCCTGCTTTTGCCGGGCATGCTCGAACGGCGCTGTGGACATATCATCAATATTGGTTCCATTGCTGGAAGCATGCCCAATCAGGGCATCGCTGTCTATTCGGCTTCCAAGGCCTTCCTGGATGCTTTCACCACCTCTCTGCACCGCGAATTGCGGGGCAGCGGTGTACAGATCAGCGTAGTGCGCCCTGGCCCGGTTAGAACTGAGTTTTTTCAAACCGCCTGCACCCTTCCCGAGGGAAGTTCCATCCCTGGCGAACGTTTTGCCGTTTCTGCCAAGCGCGTTGCGGGTACCATAGTCAATCTTCTCAACCATCCCCGCCGCGTGGTCTTTGTGCCCTGGTTCCTGGGTGTCTCTGGCTGGTTTGAGCTCGCCTTTGGTGGCCTGATTGACCGCCTCGGTCCCCTCCTCCTTCGTCGCAGGCAAAAACCATTAAAAACCTCTATCTGATTTACACCCAATTACACAGCATCCCCGGCCAGGGGAGGCGGTTTTTGCTGCCTGCCCTGAGCCCTCGTAGAGGGCGTGAGGGTGGCAATCTCCAATTTTCAATTTGATTCCAGGTGGCGTCCTCGCCGCCATCTCTCTTCGCTCTTGCCTGAGTCTCGCAGGCGTATGTCAGACAGAGACATCCTGCTGTATACTATAAATGGCAGTCCAACCCTTCTCATCTTTTAAGGAGGTCGTATGGAATCCATGGATAACACCCTGGCAGTCATCCTCGGCGGAGGGCGGGGCACCCGTCTCTACCCGCTTACCAAGGAGCGCGCCAAGCCCGCTGTGCCCATGGCCGCCAAATACCGCCTCATTGATATCCCTATCAGCAACTGCCTCAACTCCGGCATAAATAAAATTGCTATTCTCACCCAGTTCAACTCCGTCTCCCTCCACCGCCATATCACCCAGACCTACAAGTTTGATGTCTTTCATTCTGGCTGGGTCAACGTCTGGGCCGCCGAGCAGACCATCGCAAGCCGCGATTGGTATCAGGGCACTGCCGATGCCGTCCGCAAACAACTGGTGGAGATCCGCTCTGCCCGTTTGCCCTTTGTGCTCATCCTGGCTGGCGACCATCTTTATCGCATGAACTATGCGGAGATGGCTGCTTTCCATTGGAAAAAGGATGCCGATATCACCGTGGCTGTCCAGCCCATCGCCCTTCAGGATACCTCGCGCTTCGGAATCCTCAAACGGGATAAGAAGGACCGCATCGTGCGCTTTGCCGAAAAACCCGAGGATTTCGCCACACTGAAAGAGATGGTCAGTCTAAAAAATAAAGACCGCCCATATCTGGGTTCGATGGGGATCTACCTGTTCAAGACTGAGGTGCTCTTCAAGATTCTTAAGGGCAGCACTTTTGAGGATTTTGGCAAACACGTCATCCCGGCTTCCATCGGCGGTTACAAGGTCTATGGGTATTACTATGATGGTTACTGGGCGGATATTGGCACCATCCGCTCCTTTTACGAGACCAACCTGGCTCTTACCGACCCCAACCCGCCCTTCTCCATGATCGATGAGGGCTGGCCCATTTACACCCACCCGCGCTTCCTGCCTGCTGCTGAGATCCTCAACAGTACTCTTGAACATGTCATGCTGGCCGAGGGCTCATGGATCAAGGATGCCTGCATTACGCACTCGGTTATCGGACTGCGCAGCCAGATCCGCGCCGGGGTCAAGATGACCAACACTATCATGATGGGTGCCGACTATTACGGTTTCTTCCGCCGAGGGGAAGAGGAGGAAAAAGGGGAGATCGGGCTGGGGGTTGGCAGCAACTGTGAGATCGAGGGCGCCATTATTGATAAGAATGCCCGTATCGGCAAGAATGTGGTGATTAAACCTTTCCCGCGCGGTACCGATATCGATAACGAGTGCTGGGTAGTGCGGGATGGCATTGTGGTCATTCCCAAAGGTGCCATCATTCAGCCCGGACAGCGCATCACTCCCGACGCAATGGGGTAAAATAAGCGCCATCAGTTTACCTGTTCTGGACTGAGGGATCCTCTCAGTCCAATTCTTGTCCGGGAGTATTTGCATGGCGATTGAACCCAACCCCGCTGAAAAAAAACCTGATCTTGACCTGAGTTTTACCTGGCACACCCTCAATTCCGAAGATGTGTTGGAGAAGCTGCATTCCCTCCGCGATACCGGCCTTACTTCCGAAGAAGCCAAACTACGTCTGGAACGCTATGGCCATAACCAGCTTAAAGAGGGAAAGCACACTTCATTTTTGCGGATGGTCTTTGACCAGCTTAACAACTTTGTGGTTATCCTGCTCATCGTGGCTGCCATCATTTCCGCTTTCCTAGGGGAAGGCATTGACGCGGCTGCCATCATAACCATTGTTGTGCTTAACACCATCATGGGTGTGGTGCAGGAAAACCGCGCTGAAAATGCCCTGGCAGCCCTGAAAAAGATGGCAGCCCCGGAAGCCCAGGTATTACGCGACGGGCACCGCGTTTCCATCCCTGGTCGCGAACTGGTATTGGGCGATATTGTCTTTCTCGAAACCGGCAATTTTATCCCTGCGGATGTACGCCTATTGGAAGCGGTTAATTTACGCATTGAGGAAGCCGCTCTCACCGGTGAATCTGTGCCGGTCTCCAAGAATGCCGCCCCGGTGATGGATGGGGGCGTCTCTCTGGGCGACCGCAAGAATACCGCTTTCATGGGCACCGTGGTTTCTTACGGGCGCGGTCAGGGTGTGGTCATTTCCACCGGCATGCACACCCAAATCGGACTGATCGCCCGCATGCTCCAATCCGTTGAGGAGGAAGAAACTCCCCTCCAGCGCCGCCTTGACCAGTTGGGTAAAACTCTTGGCTGGGCCTGCCTGATGATCAGTGCGCTGGTCTTTGTAGCTGGTTGGCTACAAGGCGGCAATCCGCTTGAAATGTTCATGATTGCCGTCAGTTTGGCCATCGCTGCCGTGCCGGAAGGTCTGCCGGCAGTGGTCACCATTTCCCTGGCGCTTGGCATGCGCGAGATGATTCACCGCCACGCGCTCATCCGCCGCCTCTCCTCGGTGGAAACCCTCGGTTCCGCGACGGTCATCTGCTCGGATAAGACCGGCACCCTCACCCAGAATGCCATGACCGTCACCCGCGTCTGGGTGGATGGAAAATCCTTTGAGATCACCGGCAGCGGTTATCAACCCAGTGGTGATTTCCTGCTGGATAAGCAAAAAGTGGATGTCCAGAACTACCCGGCCGTAAAAACCGCGTTATGGGTAGGTACACTCAATAATGATGCCCAGATTGAAGAAGTGGTTGAAGAAAATTATGAACCTTCCATCCGCATCATTGGCGATCCCACCGAGGGCTCTCTGCTGGTGGCTGCCAAAAAAGCGGGCGCCAGATTGCGTGAATTGCATCATGCCTTCCCACGCGAAGATGAAATCCCCTTTGATTCCGAGCGCAAGCGCATGGTCACGCTGCATGCCATTGCCCATCCTTCCATCCAGGATATTGATCCTTTTTCGGAAGAACAGGCCGGCAAGGATTTGTATGTAATTGCGGTCAAGGGCGCCCCGGATATGGTCTTGAATCTCTGCAATCGCTCTCAATTGATGGATAACAATGTGCGCCCGCTGGATGTCGCTGCCCGCCAGGCAGTTCTGGCTGCCAATGATGGCATGACCCGCGGTGCCTTGCGTGTGCTGGGAATGGCTTATAAAGTGGTCACTTCCCGCCCTGAGGAAATGAACCCTGCTGAATTGGAGAAGGATCTGATCTTTGCCGGGCTGGTGGGCATGATCGACCCTGCCCGCGAAGAGGTCAAGCCTGCCCTGCTCAAGGCGCTCAAAGCTGGCATCCGCACGGTGATGATTACTGGTGATTATCCTAATACTGCCCGCGCTATTGCTGAAAGCATCGGTTTGTTACGACCCGGCCATAAGGTGGTCACCGGGGCTGACCTTGACCAGATGGATGCCCAGATTTTGAGGGGTGAGGTTGAACAAATTGACGTGTTTGCCCGCGTCTCCCCGGAACACAAGATGCGCATCGTGGATGCCCTGCGCGCCAATCATGAAGTAGTGGCAATGACCGGTGACGGCGTCAATGATGCTCCGGCCATCAAAGCCGCCGATATTGGCGTGGCCATGGGTATCACCGGTACAGACGTGGCCAAGGAAACGGCGGATATGGTGCTGACCGATGATAATTACGCCAGCATTGTCTCGGCGGTGGAGCAGGGACGCATCATCTACAGCAATATCCGTAAATTTGTCTATTACCTAATTTCCTGTAACATGGCTGAGATTCTGATCATCTTCCTGCCCACTGTCTTTGGACGCTGGCTGTTCAGCTTTGCCGGCACTCGCGCAGTGCTTTCGCCGCTCACCCCTATTCAACTGCTATGGCTCAACCTGGCTACCGATGGCGCCCCGGCTTTGGCGCTGGGTACCGAGAAAGGTGATCCGGATATTATGGACCAAAAGCCGCGCCCCACCCGCGAACCGATCATCAACCGTTTTATGCAAATGGGGGTAGTCATCCAAACCATTGCCATCACCGCCACCACCCTGCTGGCGTATGCCATTGGCCTGGGACACTCCGACCCGCGCTTTGCAGAGACAATGGCTTTTGTCACGCTGTGCATGTCCGAGCTACTGCGCGCCTTCACCGCCCGCTCTGAACGCTACCCCCTGCTGAAGATTGGCATTTTCACCAACAAATGGATGAACCTGGCAGTGCTAGCTTCAGTTGCCCTGGTATTGATGGTTGTGTACGTGCCATTTTTCAACATTATCTTCAACACCTTGCCGTTGGGCTTGGCTGAATGGGAATTGATTGTGCCCTTATTCCTGGTGCCTTCCCTCGCTGCTGAAGCGGTTAAATATTTCATTACTTGGCGGGCGAAGAGAGCAGAAACCAAATAGAAAAATTCTATCTTACTTGTCTCTATAAACTAACCATCGGTTTGCAGATCAATCTCATATTTATGAAAAATATTGTCTGTAATTAATAAGGAGGTCCTAACACCCTGACATTTAACCCCTTGACAATCATAGAATAACTGTTCTATAATAGAACAAAATTGCTAATGGTTGTGTTTATTAAAAGGAGTAAATGCCATGAACCTTTCCCAAACTCGCCGTTTAACTCGCTCTCTGCATCAAATTTTGGAATCCCTGCAATTGCGTTCCAGTGCGGTGTTCACCCTGCTCATTTTCCTGGCGCTGCTGGCCTTTGAACTTTTCAACTACAGCACCACCGATTACTCTCTGCGTGACCTACTCGGCGATATCGGTTTTGGCAGTCTGCGCTGGGCAACCATTCTGGCCATGGCCTTTTGCGCCATGGATTTCGCCGGCATTGCCCGCCTGTTCAGCCCGCAGGAAGAGGGCAAGGAAAAAAGAGAGAACTGGTATCTGCTGGCTGCCTGGTTGATTGCGGCTACGATGAATGCCGGTCTTACCTGGTGGGGGGTTTCCATGGCCATCTATAACCACCCGGTGCAAAGCACCATTGTGGTGGATCCCATGACCATTGTGACCGTGGTGCCCATCTTTGTGGCTGTGCTGGTATGGATTCTGCGCATCCTCATCATCGGTTCGCTAGTGACCGCCCTCAATCGCTTGACGACCAATGAAAAAGAAGAAAAACCTGTTCAACCGCAAGTACGCCCCAGTCAGCCCTTTGGTTTCAAGGTACAGCCACCGATGCCAGGCACTGCCCCAGCCAGCGATTTTGTGCGCAAACCCATGCCGCCGGCTGCGACGCAAAACCAGAAACTACCGGAATCCTTCACTCCCCTGGATTTGTAAAAAATAAGGGTCTTTAAGTAACCTGCAACAAACACTCCATTCTGGAGTGTTTGTTTTTTAACCATGTTTTTATTATTAAGGTTAGAGTCTCACGATTATTTCCACCCCGCAATTAGATTGCAATGACATAACCAAATGTAACGTTTATAATCACCAGTGTGACCGATATCACTGACCTCCATCCTGTCTGGGTGGATACCATTTCAAAATTCAATGACATGCTGGTTGAGCTGCTCAAAGAACCCATCGTTGCTGTGGATACCGAATCCAACAGCCTGCATGCCTATCGCGAGCAGGTCTGCCTGATCCAATTCTCAACCCCACAACAGGATTTTCTGCTCGACCCACTGGCAGGCATGGATCTTCACCCGCTTGGTAATCTCTTTTCAACCAATAAAATTGAAAAGATCTTTCACGCCGCTGAATATGACATCATTTGCCTGCGACGCGATTTTGGGTTCACCTTCCAAAATATCTTTGACACCATGCAAGCCGCCCGCATCCTTGGCAGAGAAAAGTTCAGTCTGGGTGATATGGTGGAAACGGAATTTGGCCTGCGGTTGGATAAGCATAATCAAAAAGCGGATTGGGCAAAACGCCCACTGACAATTTCAATGCAATCTTATGCCTGTCTGGACACCCATTATCTGATTCCGCTGCGTGAAAAAATGATCAACCAATTAAAGCAGTGTGGATTGGCGGAATTGGCTGAGGAAGATTTCAAGCGTTTGTGTGAGTCCAGCGCCAATACCGATCACAAACTCCTCTATACTCAGGTGAGCGGTTACCAGGACCTGAGTAGCCGCCAACTGGCAGTGCTGAATGAACTATGCTTTTATCGCGACGAGCGTGCTAGCAAGATCAATCAGCCCCATTTTAAAGTACTCAGCAACCAGGCCCTGCTGGCAATTGCCAAAATTTGCCCAAAAAATGAGCATGACCTGCAAATAATTAAAGAGCTACCTTTGCGTTTGTTTGAAAGGCATTCCGAAGGATTACTGACCGCTGTCCGCCATGGATTGCAGGCACAGCCCATTGACCTTCCCCGCCGGCAGCGCCCGGATGGCAGGTTTCTAAGCCGACTCGATCGGTTAAAAACCTGGCGCAAACAAACTGCCGAGCGCATGCAGGTTCTCTCTGATGTTGTCCTGCCGCGGGATGTTTTGGAGCAGATTGCCAGCCAGAACCCCCAGACCCCATCATCCCTGCAAAATATAATGAGAGGTATTCCTTGGCGTTTTACTCATTTTTGTGAAGAAATATTAGATGTGATCAAGGAGAAAAAATGAAAATCCATTTTGATGGCGCTGACCAGACGGTCACTGGCAGCCAGCATTTGCTGGAAATCAACGGCAGACTTCTATTGTTGGAATGCGGTATTTATCAGGGCAAGCGCGATGATTTTTACAAAATCAATGCTAATTTTCCCTTTGACCCGCTCAAGCTGGATGCGGTCATTCTCAGCCATGCCCATATTGACCATAGCGGCAATCTTCCAAATCTGGTCAAACAGGGTTACTCAGGTCCGATTTACGCTACCCCGCCCACTGCCGAACTGGCTAATTTCATGCTGCAGGATTCCGGTAAGATTTATGAAGAAGATACTTCGTATATTAACCTGAAAAAGCTCCAACCCGGGCAGAAACCCATTGAACCCCTTTACACAATTGCAGATGCCCAGAAAGTGGCAGAACAGTTTCATCCCATGCGTTATGACACCCCCTTTGAACCCATTCCGGGGGTAACTGCCCGTCTGGTGAATGCGGGTCATATCCTCGGCAGCGCTGCCATTGTTATGGAAATAAACGATAATAACACAGTCAAACACCTGTGGTTTTCCGGTGATATTGGCCGCTTCAAATTACCCCTGCTGCCAGACCCGGTGCTGCCCAGTAATGTCGATTATGTAATGATGGAGTGCACCTATGGCGATACCCAACATGGCGATCCGGAAGTGGCTTATCAGCAATTCCGGGATGTCGTCCTGCGCACAATCCAGCGCGGCGGCAAAATCATAGTGCCCGCCTTTGCCGTGGGGCGCACCCAGGAAATTGTTTATATGCTCAACCGCATGCTCAGTGATGGGGAACTGCCGCCCTTGCCCGTTTTTGTAGATAGTCCGCTGGCAGTGAACATCACCGATGTGTTCAAAAAGTTCCCCGAATATTTCGATGACGAAACCCAGCAGTTCATGCGCACCGGACATCATCCAGCCCTGACCTTCCCGGGTTTAACCTACACCCGCTCTACGGATGAATCCAAAGCCATCAATAATCAGAAAGGTCCCTTAATAATCATTTCGGCTTCGGGCATGTGTGAAGCCGGGCGCATTTTGCACCACCTGAAAAATAATATCGAGGATCCCAGAAACACGGTGGCGATTGTCGGCTGGATGGCGCCCAATACGCTGGGACGGCGAATCTCGGAAAAACAACCTGTATTACGCATTTTCAATGAAATGCACCCACTGCGGGCAGAGGTGGCGGTCATCAGTGGACTTTCAGCCCATGCCGGGCAGGATGGGCTGCTGCAATATGCCCAGGCAGCCCAGAAGGGCGGGATGAAAAAGATTTTTCTGGTGCATGGTGAGGCGGATGCTGCCAATGCCTTTGAACAGCTATTGACCCAGAATGGGATCACTTCCTTTGAATTTCCCAATAAAGGCGAAGTAGCGGAAATTTAAGCCAGCCCTGCTATAATTTGCGTGGGTTTTGGGAGAGGTGCCAGAGTGGTCGAATGGGACGGTCTCGAAAACCGTTGTGGTCTTTGTGGCCACCGTGGGTTCGAATCCCACCCTCTCCGCCAATTAAATATCAAATTCAATCCACATTTTATAATATAGAAATATTGTAAATAGAATCGTTTCAATCGAAAAAAATATGCTTATACCAGTTGTAAATAAAATTCTCGCCATTCTAACCATCGATTCACAAATTTTTATTTTTTTGGGATTAATCCATTTTTTGTTTTTTCGGAAAAATATGAGCAATCCTGTTATCAGATATTTTTCAAGAAACGGACTATTCTTTGCATTTATTGTTGCACTAGTGGCAATGGGGGGAAGTCTTTTTTATTCGGAAATTGCCGGGTTTGAACCCTGCAAGCTATGCTGGTTCCAGAGAATTTTCATGTATCCGCTGTTAATTCTTCTTGGTCTGGCTCTTATTAAAAGAGATCTTAAATTTACATTCTATCCGTCTGCGCTGGCAACAATCGGGGCGATCATTTCCCTCTACCACAATTATATTTACTACGGCGGAATATCCATATTTCCTTGTGAACCTTTTGGTTTAGGAGTCTCTTGTACTAAGCCCCTTGTTCTTGAATTCGGCTATATTACGATTCCACTTATGGCTTTAACTGCATTTTTATTGATAATTCTTTTTTTGAATGCGCAGAGATCATATAATAATTCGATTAAGAATTAACCGTAAAGACTTTAATATCTTCTAATATAAAAAATCCCCCTTGCTAGAAATATGTTTGAAGTTCAGTGAAGTAAGGATTGATTCCTATGAGATCAATAGTTGACCAAAGGGTAGAAACTTGACCTCAAAACAGATTTATAGAAGTAAAGCTTTTTTCACTGCCGCCCGGGTCAGGTAAAACTCTGCAACCACTATTCCAACTCCGGCAAGTGCAGAAAGGATGAGTAAGGTCTGGTTATCAAAGGTGGTCTTTAGCCCAATCATATCCCTCAGCATGCCGTTGATATTGGCTGCCAGGGTGGATTCGCTGGCTGCAAGGAATAATGAGGCAAGGCAAGCCATTGCCAGAATAAAAGCCGTAAATAAACCCGTCCAATAAATGACTCTTTCCTTTTCTTCAGAATTTATCTTTGCATTTACCAATCTTCGGCCGATATAAAAACCCGCCAGCAGTCCCAGAACAGTATTGAAAACAGGTATACCCATAAAAAACCCAAAAATGCCGACAGAATAAAACAAATAAATTGCAACAAGAAGTACGGGAGGAATATGGTAAGCCGCTTTGATCCATTTACCTAAAAAGAGCAGATCAATTAGAATACCCAATCCTAATCCTGCCAACATAAAAAAGGGGATCTGGCTTTCTGAAGCAAAAAAATAAGCGCCCCACCAGCCGGATAGAAAACAAAAAATTGGCGCGATTCCGCCTAAGAGTAAACCCAGAAATATTTTTTCCGGCTTATGAATTACTAATCCAGGTTTTTCTGCTGTCACCAAAACCTCCTTAAGCCAAATGCTTTTCCATCACAATCCCATCTTCGCCATCATGATAGTATTTGCTCCATACATCCACCTGAGTAAATCCCAGCTTTTGATAGAGTTGGATGGCGGGCTGGTTGGAGCGTCGCACGCTTAGTTTGATTCGGGGCAACTGCATTGCCTGCTCACACCTGATCATTAATTCTGAAGCAATACTATGACGACGGTATTCAGGGAGGACCCCTACGGTCAGGATCCAACCAGCGCTTTCGCTGCGGCGGATATCCCCGGCGATAAACCCCACTATTTTTTCCTGGTTGACGGCTTTTAAACGGATGACATTCGGAAAAGTTAATGCTGCCATCATTTCAATTAACGGCCAGGCATCCTCGTTAAAGCAGGCGCGCTCAATTTCTTGAACGGCAAAAAGGTCACGCCAGGAGGCAGGTTTGATTTCAAAATGGACCGAGTCAGACATAAGCTAAAAAACCATTATACCTTTCGAGGTGTATTTGCAAATATTGATCTAATTAAAAAATTTACTTCTTGAAAATAGTGTAAAATAATCTAAATCCTTCGGGGCAGGGTGCGAGACTTTGGTCTCAATTCCCGATCGGTGGTAAAAACCCACGAGCGCTGCAATGTGCAGACCCGGTGTAATTCCGGGGTCGACGGTTATAGTCCGGATATAAAGAAGGTTTTTACTTTTCCAATGTTGCCCCGAAGCCAACCCGGTTTCGGGGCTTTAATTTAATAATGAGATGAAAGAAAATAAAACGTTAATCAGAAAGACAAAAAACTATAGCAGCTGGAGCGTATTCATTGCGTTGGCCGCGGCATTGGCGCTCTGGCAAATCGCAGTGTTGATTTTCAATCTGCCTGCTTTCATTTTACCTTCGCCGCGTTTGGTTGGTGAAAGGTTGGTCTCCTCCCTTGCCGATGGAACACTTCTTCGTAATTTTTCGGCCACCTTGGTGGAGGTATTGGCAGGGCTTTTCACTGGCAGTTTGCTGGCTTCTCTGCTCGGTTATTGGCTTGCCAAATCCCGCCTGCTTGAAAGAGTTCTTTCTCCTTTTCTGGTTGCCAGCCAGGCCATCCCTATGGTAGCTATTGCTCCATTATTGGTCATCTGGTTTGGACCTGGAATTTTTTCCAAAGTGCTTATCTGTGCCCTGATCGTTCTTTTCCCGGTTTTAGTTAATACCACAGTGGGCTTACGGGCTGTGCCGGATAACTTGCGCGACCTGATGCATTCCATGCGCGCCACCCCCATCCAAATGTTACGTTATTTGGAAATCCCCGCTGCCCTGCCGGTGCTGCTGGGCGGTTTGCGCATCGGCGCCACACTTTCTGTGATTGGTGCGGTGGTGGGTGAACTAGTTGGTGCTGACCGCGGTCTTGGATTTTTAATTAATGTTGGTCGCGGGCAGTATGATACCGCCTTGGTTTTTGTGGCTGTTTTTACATTGGTGGCCATGGCGATTGGTTTGTATGGTTCTGTCATCTTTATCGAAAAACATCTTCTAAAATGGCAAAATGAGAACTGAGAAAGAAAGGGTCGATCTTGGACCCCCTTGAGTATTATTTGAGGAATGAATTTATGAAAAAAACAGTATTTTTTTTAATCTTTCTTGTATTCACATTGGCATCCTGTAGTCTAAAACCGCTGCCAACTCTCACCGACGGGTTTATCCCTGTGCGACTGCCAGTAGGATATATACCCAATGTGCAATTTGCTCCTTTATATGTGGCAATTGAAAAAGGATTTTATCGGGATGCTGGCCTGGAAGTAAACCTGGATTACAACATGGAAACTGACAGCATGGCGCTGGTGGGTGCAAACGAAATTCAATTTGCAATTGTCTCCGGTGAACAGGTGCCATTGGGACGAGCTCAGGGATTACCCGTCGTGTATGTGTTGGACTGGTACCAGCAATATCCGGTGGGTGTAGTTTCGATGGCAGATAAAAATATTCACATTCCTGCTGATCTGAAAGGCAAGAAAATAGGCATTCCCGGGTTATATGGTGCGAGTTATATCGGTTTCAAAGCTCTGTTAAACGCAGCCGGTATCAATGAAAATGAGGTTACTCTGGACTCGATCGGTTTTACCCAGGCTCCAGCTCTAATCGATAAATTGGAAGATGCAGTTGTAATTTATGTTAATAATGAACCCATCAAATTGCGCTATGATGGGTATCAGGTTAATGTTCTTAAGGTTTCAGATTATCTTCCAATGGTCGGGAATGGGCTGATCACCAACCAAAAAACCATTGATGAGCATCCCGAACTGGTGCGCGCCATGGTGAAAGCCACTTTAGCCGGAATTGAATACACCATTGCCCACGCGGAGGAAGCATTTCAGATTTGTAAAAAATACGTGGAAAGTCTGGCTGCCACTGACCAAAATCTACAGCGAGAAGTATTAGCTGCATCCATTGAATTGTGGAAAGCGGAAAAACTGGGCTATTCCAACCTGGATGCATGGGAGAACATGAATAATCTTTTAGTAAAAATGAATTTGCTTAAGAAACCTCTTGAAATTGCGCCCATGTACAGCAATGATTTCCTGCCCAATTAATAATGCCTGCCAAAAAAATCCTACCCGCTGCGATCACTGTCCATCACCTGGGAATCACCTTCCGGGATAAAAACGGGGTTACTGAAGCATTGAAGGATATCTCCTTCTCTGTCGCCCCTCAGGATTTCGTGTGCATTCTGGGGCCATCCGGCAGCGGCAAGACCACATTATTGCGTATTCTTTCAGGTCTGCTTCACCCCTCCTCGGGAACTGTGCGCTTTGGGGGGACAAAGAAAAATCCTGTGATCGGACTTGTTTTCCAGCAGGCAAACCTGATGCCCTGGAGGACTGTAACAGAAAATATCACCCTCCCATTGGAATTACGAGGGATAAATTCTCAGGAGATTACGGATAAAGCACAAGCCATGATCCAACTGGTGGGTTTGCAAGATTTTGCACATGCCTGGCCGGCCTCACTTTCCGGGGGGATGGCTCAACGGGTGGCAATTGCCCGGGCGCTCGTCCAGGATCCGGATTTATTGCTGCTAGATGAGCCCTTTGGCGCTCTGGATGCGCTCACCCGCGAACGGATGGGAGTGGAACTGCTGCGCATCTGGCAATCCAGACGCAAGACGGTGGTGATGGTCACTCACTCCATTTCAGAAGCCTTGCTCCTGGCTGACCGGATAATTATGCTCACTCCCCGCCCGGGACGAATTCTGCTGGATGCCATGGTAGATCTTCCGCGCCCAAGGCAGGAGGATGTACGTTACAGCCCCAAATTTATTGAACTATCCAAAGCGCTACGTTCAGCTATTGGTTAGACTTATGGGAGAAAAATCAAGAAATATGCGGCCACTCCAAAACGAGAGATTCCGCTAAAAGGCGCAAATTGGCATTACTTAATCGCGGCAGGCTGCTTTCAATGCGTTGGGTGAGATAGCAGGCCATCTCAAGATTCATTTGATTAGCTATTTGACTAACCTGCGAAGTAAAATCCAGATTGGTGAGAGGTATCTCTGCCCTGCTTGTGGTAAGCAGCATATCCCGCCAAAAAGAAAGCCAGTGGCCAAGTGCTTCACGTAACTTTTCCTTGATTTCATTCCGATCATCAATGCGTGAGTAAAACTTGCTTTCGCAATAGGCAAAACGCTGCCGACGGTTTGCTTTAAGCATGGTCAGCAAATCCTCAATCCAGCATTGGCGCCTTTCAAGCAATTCGGGTTCATGAAGTAAATGATAGGCAAAGCCTGGCCGGCCACCGGCGACATGCGCGATCAATTGCGCTTTTTCGGGGCTAATATTTTCACGTTTAACTAAAGTGGCTGCTAATTCATTACCAGACACCGGACGCAAACGCAGTACTTCACAACGTGAGGGAATGGTCGGTAGAAGGTTTTCAGCCAAATCAGCAGTCAGCAATAAGATCACTTTTTCATTCGGTTCTTCCAGGGTTTTCAGCAGGGCATTCTGGGCATTGTCATTGGCTTCATCCAAACGGAGAAGTAAGGCGATACGATAACTGGCTTCGTACGGTGCAAGGGAAAGCTGGTGCTGCAGTTCGCGAATCTGTTCAACCTTCAAAACCCCACCGAAGGTTTCAGCCTGCACGATGCTCAGATCAGGATGCTGCATCCTTTGGGTTTGAATGCAATTTCGGCAAACTCCACAGGGGATGCCTAGTGAGCTTGGCTGCAGACAGTTGATTGCCATGGCAAATTGCAGTGCCAGACTGCGCCTGCCCACCCCGCCGGGTCCAGTGAAGAGATAGGCATGCCTTACCTGACCGCTAATGATATGCTGTTGCAGCATTTTCTCCGCCCATGAATGACCAATCAGATCCCAAACCATGTCAAGCATTGTAGCGCAGGTTCACTTGCTTGACAATAATGTCCGTGCGATAAATCCAAATTGCCTTTATTCTTGTCGAATGGCACGAAGGAAGATAAACTAGAAGCTGAAGAAAGGCAAACCATCATGGATATTCAAAAGATTGTTGTTGAAAAATTCCTTAGATATATCAGGATTGATACCTGTTCGGATGATACGGTCACCGATCGGGTGCCTACTACTGATATCCAGTGGAATCTGGCGCGTCAATTGACGGATGAATTGAAAGCCATCGGTCTTAAAGATGCCATTATGAACGATAAGTGTTTTGTCACTGCCACAATGCCTGCCAACACGGATAAAAAAATACCAGTGATTGGCTTTCTGGCACATATGGATACCAGTCCGGATTTCAATGGCAAGGATGTCCATCCGCAAATCATCGAAAAATATGATGGTGGCGAGATAATCCTCAATAAAACCTCAAAGATGAAACTCTCTCAAATTGAATTTCCAGAGCTTCAGCATTATATCGGCCAGACACTCATCACTACAGACGGTACTTCGCTGCTGGGTGCAGATGATAAGGCCGGCGTGGCGGAGATTATGACCATGTTGGAATACTTGGTCAATCATCCGGAAGTAAAACATGGCACACTCAAGATCGCTTTCACTCCGGATGAAGAAACGGGTATGGGTATTGGCCATTTAGATGTCAAAGCGTTTGGCGCTGATTTTGCGTATACTTTGGACGGAGGCGGGTTAGGAGAAATGGAGTATGAGAATTTCAATGCTGCTAGGGTCATTCTCCACTTTCATGGCAAGAGCGTCCACCCCGGAGATGCAAAGAATGTGTTAGTGAATTCGCAATTACTATTGATGGAATTTAATGCACTATTGCCTGTTGGACAACGCCCGGAGTACACGGCTGACCGTGAGGGATTTTTTCATCTTCACAAGATTAATGGCAATGTATCTGAGTCTTCTGCTGAGTATCTTATCCGCGATCATGACAGCCATAAATATGAAGCCAAAAAAGAGCTTATGCAAAAAAGCATTGATTTCATCAAAGCCAAATATGGTTCTGCTTCATTAGATGCGGTCATTGAGGACCGCTATTTCAATATGCGCGGAGTGTTGGAGAAAGTCTTTCATATTGTAGAGACGGCGCAAACCGCTATGCGCACATTGGGTATTGAGCCAATTATTAGACCCATCCGCGGTGGTACGGATGGCGCGCGGCTGTCTTTCAAAGGGCTGCCGACTCCCAATTTGTTCGCTGGGGGGCATAACTTCCACGGACCTTATGAGTACATTCCTACTGCATCAATGGAAAAGGCGGTCATGGTGGTGTTGAAAATTGTTGAGTTATATGTAAACAAATAAAATAGGTTAAAAATAACTAAACTATGAAATGCCTCTTATAGGCATTTCTTTTTTAAACTTAACAACTGCTTTTATCGATTTGAGTACGGTACAATCTAACCCTGAGGTTTCCTTGGATATTCTGCAGCATCTCAATCCCCAACAAAAAGAAGCAGTCACTGCCGAACCAGGTCAGGTACTGGTGTTAGCCGGGCCGGGGTCCGGCAAGACGCGTGTACTTACCCAGCGGATCGCTTACTTAATCTATGCCATGGGGGTGAAACCTTATCACATCCTGGCGGTTACATTTACCAATAAAGCT
>Ga0209777_10003193_pt1 | contig 20619 bp, 18 predicted proteins | sample FrelakmetHBP12HB_FD_187147 | JGI IMG/M metagenome (GOLD analysis project Ga0209777, IMG submission 187147) | Freshwater lake sediment microbial communities from the University of Notre Dame, USA, for methane emissions studies -HBP12 HB (SPAdes)... | ecosystem: Environmental > Aquatic >...
GACCGGGCAGTAACGGTCGGGGTTGGTGGCGAAGAAGCGCGCCCCGGCCCGGATGGCATCGAAGGCGATCTGCAACTTGTGGTAGGCAAAGGTGCGGTCGAAACTGGCGATCACTGCATCGACATGCTGCGCATCCCCTTTGACATGCCCCGCATCATCAACCAACTCGAACCCGGCACGGCGCAACTCGTCGCGGAGTGGTTCCTCCCCGATGACAAATAAGCGGGCACCCGGCATGCGGCTCTGCAGGAAGTCCACCAGCACCAGGGAGGAGGTCAGGATATCTTCGACCGGGGTCGGCACGCCCAGGCGGGTCAGCTTGTCGGAATAGTCGCTGCGCCTGTGGGTCGGGTTGTTGGAAATGAAAATCATACGGGAGCCGTGCATCCGCAAAGCCGTCAGGGTCTCGCCTGCCGTGGGAAGCAGGGCGTCCCCCAGGTAGACCGTCCCGTCCAGGTCGAAGAGATAACCGGCGAAGTAGCGGTCCGGAGTGGGCAGGATGTTCATCGCATCACCTGCCCGCCGGCGAGGTCCATCGTCGGTCCGGTCATGGTTCCGGACTGGCTGGAGGCCGGGAAAACCATCGTAATATACACGCCGGCGCAGGGTTGAACCAGTTCACTCATCATAGGGCATATACGGGAGGAATGCTTATTCAATCAACTGCCACCGATCGTTGCCTTGATAAGCTGATAGCCTTCTTTTGCGAAAGCCGAGGCGACCGTATCCTGGAGTTTTTTTCCAGGAGTTAAAGAAACCATATAGCCGCCTCTGCCACCTCCGGTGACTTTGGCCCCTAATGCACCTTTTTCGAGGGCCAGCTTGCACAAGTAGTCCAGGGTTTCGTGTGACATGACCATATCGACCAGGAGCTTGTGGTTTTCCGACATGATCCTGCCCACGTTTTCCAAATTCCCAGCTTCAAGTGCCGCTTTCATTTCAAAGACCTGGGCCGTGAGGAGGCTGAGACGCGCTGCAAATAGCGCCGGATCGCCTTTCTTTTGCTGGTCGATAAACTCATCCAGGGCCGCCGTATTAACGGTGACGCCGCTGTTGGCCAGTACGATTTCAAATGGTTTGGGAGTGTGGATCTTTTCGAAATGCTGCTGTCCGTTTTTTAAATAGAAAAGGAGAAGCCCGCCATAGGTTGAGGCGGTATTATCCACCCCGCTCGCAACCCCATGATAAGGAAATTCGCCCTGCCAAGCTGTCCGGTTGATCTCCTCGATCGGATAGCCCAATTTGAATTCTTCGTTCAATGCGCGTGCAAGCGAAACGCAACTGGCGGCGCTGGCGCCCACCCCACTTCCAGCCAGCAACGTGCCCCCAACGGTGATCTTGATCGGGGTCTTTTTGACGTCAATTTTCATGACCTCGAGAACCCTGTCGATCGAGCGCGCCTGCTGTTCCTTTTTCTTTTCCTTATACCCCGGGACCTCGATTCGGTTGTCTTCCAGGGTCCAGCCCTCGCCATCAATCCTTTCCACGGTGGTCACCGTTTCAAAGGGGATTGACGAGACGATCGCCGGAACTTCATCCAGGACGAATTGATCCCCGATCAAGATTGTTTTTCCAAAACCCGATCCTTTAGCCATGCGATTCTCCTTTTATTAAAATACGTTCCATTTCCTCGATCAGTTTTTCTTCCCTGCCGATGGCAACCGTGGTGGCAGCCGTCAAGCTATGGCAGGCATCCGAAAAGCCTCCCAACCTGGTCGTCGCTTCGGGAAGGAATATATTGAGTCCCATTGCCCTGCCAGCCCTGATCTCCTCTTCCAGATAATGAGCAGCCCGCATGGAAATCTTCACCTCGTTGAATTTAATGGGCGCGAAGTCCGGGATCTCATCGGGAATGATCTGAAATCCGGCGAGGTATTTTTTTGGATCAATAAGGTTCGTGTCCTTGATGGCATCACAGAATGCCCCGATCATTTTCACCCCCATCGGGAAAAAGCGCTTTTCGACATTAAACCATTGGATGTGAGGTGCCTGTTTCAAAGCACCCGCCTGAAGCCTGGCGATCTCTTCGTTAAATATCCTCGTCCGGACAGCCTTTAATTCATCCACCATGCGGTCCGACCCGGATGAAACCCCTTCAAGGCAAACCCTGACCCCCATATCCGGCCCCTTCTGGTAATAGCCAACACCCCCCAAAACATCCAGATAGTCACCGAATTCAATAACGGGTATCTGCCCTTTCGTACCTGTCAACAGGTACTGCTCCCCGGTTGCCTGTTTCCTGATCTCCATCAGGCCCTGTTTGACGGCTTCCAGTGCAACCTCGCGGTTCTGGCTCACCAGCGCACCATCCACAAAAAAACCGTCTCCCACGGCTCCAATGGCGGCGATGGCAGCCAGGTCACGGTTGACCGGATCCATGGTCAGCGCAAAAAGATAACAGGTGGTCGAACCGGAAATATCCCGATCCCCTTTCAAGCCAAAGAGATCAGGGTCAAGATTGATCACTCGCGGATCGGTCGAGGCTTCAGCGACATGGTGATCCAGGATGAGCGTCAGATTTCTTCCCCGGTTCAATTCGGAAAGCAGCGGCGCGATCCTGCCTGCAAAATCGGCAAAGATAAGAAGCTTTCCTTCCTGCTCGTAAACCTTTTTCAGCACTGCCGGATATGGCTTTTCCAAACAGAAGCGCCGGACCTTATATCCCTGCCTTTCAAAGGCACGCGTGAGTATGGCGCCCGAAGTAAGCCCATCGGAATCATTGTGGTGAAAGACCTGAACAGCCTTTTCGGGCATTTGCCTGACTTCCCGAATGGCATGTTCCATCGCGTCAATTAAGATATCCGGCATTGTTCTCCTTGACTAAATTTATCACTAAAAAAATCCTGACTGAACCGCGATCAAAATCAAGATTATTGAAATGCATTCATTTTTGGCGTAATCCCAAAACGTTGCATGGACAAGATTTGAACACGGCCTGGCGGTTAGCCCCGCGATTGTAGAAGTGGTAATACCGGCAAGGAAGAAAGGGCTTGCTCTGCGGGGTATAGTGGTTTCCCAAGTATACCAATGAATAAATTAAAAGTGATTAAAGAAAATGGCTCCCCCACTAAACAATTGCGGTTTGGCATCCGATACCCGCAGAACAGAATGACAATGACGCTCAGGACTCGAGGAATTTGCGTTCCAACTCCGCGAAGAATGCAACCGAAAGGCGTTCGAACTCATCCGCCGTCAGGCGAATCTTGTCGCCAACCTTCAGCTTGACAACCGATTGACCGGGGATGTATTTAATAACGTTGCCATCCCGCAAGATCCCATTGTTATTCAATAAGGAGTCACAAATCATCTCCACTTCATTGAGCGGGTTGCCGTCCTTGCCTGTCACTATGCGGAGCCTGTGAACGTAAAAGCGATCAAGCACTAAAACCATGTTGTTGAAGAACAGCCCTTCAAATGTTTTTAACGCAGATAGCAGCTCCTTGTTGTTTACTCCGATTGCAATCTCAGCAACAAGTTTCTTGTACGCGGCAAGCTGCTCTTTAATGGCAGCCTTGCCGTGGTCAAATTCTTCCCGAGTGTAATTCTTTCGACCGAGCATATTCCAGCCTCCCTGGATCGAATTTTATAGGCGATCTTCCAGATGTCGCCCCGCTTTGATGAATTCCTATAACCTCTCCATCCCAGAAGATATTCTAATACTTCCACGATGGAAGGCAAACTGTCTTCGTCAGATTGCTTCGTCGCTACGCTCCTCGCAATGACAATTCGGTCAGCTAAATTCCAGGTGATTTTGCGCGGTGAGCGGCAGGTCCGCATAGACGCCGCGGTATTCGGGAGGCAGCAGGGCAGCCATCTGGACCATCATCTCGTCAAGTATCTGTTTGCGAGCCTGGCTGTCAGGCGCCTCATCCCCGGCTTTCAGGGTAAATGGCCTGCCCAGGGCAATATAGAAATCGGTCCGGCGCAGTTTCTTCAGGTTAGGCTTATATTTCTCGCCCCCATGCGTCACGATCAGGAGGACGGGAGCCTTGCTCTTCAAGGCCAATAACACCACCCCCGGGCTGGCAGGCTGCAGGCGTCCATTGCCACTGCGCGTGCCCTCCGGCATGATTAAAACGATCTCGCCGGCGCTCAAAACATCCAGGGCTTTCTTGATCGATTCCAGGTTGCCAACGCCCCGCTGCAGAGGGATGGATCCGCAGGCATTCAGGCCCCATGCCACCAGCGGATTCTTCCACTTGTCAGCCAAAACCAAGCCGTGCACCTGACGGGGCTGCAGGCGGGAGTAGATCAGGGGGATCTCCAGGATATTGATATGGTTCATCACGATGATCAACGGCCCCCGGGCAGGGACGCCTTCCAGCGGCCCGGCATGCACGCGGAAAACCGCATCGCTCAAGAGACGGAACAGGACAACCAGGAAGCGCCGGGACAGGCTCATAGTTTCTCTGGCGGCAGAGGGCAAATGACCTTGATCTGCCTGGGCAACAGCTCCACGGTGAGGCTGCGACCTTCGGTGGAGATGATCTCACCGTCCGTCTGGGCAGGCAGTGAACCGTCAAGCGCTGTGATCTTTATCAAGGATGCCTTGCCGGTTTTAATCCCCTTTTGCGAGGCCTGGGTGCCGTGCATGAAGTGAGGCACCAGGCGAATGATCCGGATCGAGCTCATCTGCTCGGCGATGCACAGGTCAAGCAGGCCATCATCCGGCTTGGAATCAGGCGCCATGATGAAACCGCCCCCCAACCTACGTCCGTTCATTATGGAAATCATCAAAGAGCGCTGTTCGATTTTCTGGTCGCCGAACTCGATGGTAGCCAGCGGGGCATGGTTATAGAGGAATATCGTTTTAAAAATGGCAACCATGAAACTCATAAAACCACCCCAGCGGGGGAGCTTGGCCGCTTCGATGGTGGCGACCGCGTCAAAGCCCACGCCGACGCAGTTAATGAAGTAACGCCCTTCAGGATGAATTCCGCCGGTGACCCGGCCAATATCCAGCAGCCGGCTCCGACCGAGTTTAAGCAGCTGGCAGGCCTGGTCGAGTTCCTCCGGGATACCCACTGACCCTGAAAAATCGTTTCCCCGGCCAGCGCATATAACGCCGAGGGTCGGCTGAGGGCCGCCAGCAAGCTTGGAGCGCATCAACCCGTTCACCACTTCATTCAGGGTCCCATCCCCACCCGCCGCCACGATCAGTTCCACGCCGTCCTTGATCGCATCGCCGGTCAGCTGGATGGCATGACCCGGTTGAGCGGTACAGACCATGTCATAATCCAGGGCATGCCTGGTCAGGGAGGTTTCGATTGCGGGTAATAGGTGGGCGCCGTTACCGTGACCCGCGGCGGGATTCAGGATGACTCTGACTGGTTTCATGGTTTCATCTCACTCTCTCCAGGTTAAGAACAACCTCAAAGCGATGGTGGAAAAACGTCCCATAACCATGATCTCTCATTGGTTATGGCTATTATACATTGCCCTTGATCTGTGACATGAGCAAGGCAGCAATTTCGCGCGCGGCCTGAGGACGGGCCAGCACCAGGCAGGCCGCGGCGGCCCGGTCACGCTCATCGGGATGGCCCAGCCAGCGGATCACATCCGCCACCACCAGGTCGGGGCGCGGCGCCCAAATCCCTGCGCCGTGATCGACCACATAACGAACGTTGCCATCTTCGGATCCATTCAACCGGTCGTATAGAATGACCGGCAGACCCGAGCTGAGGGCTTCGCTGATGGTCAACGGCCCGGCCTTGGTGAGCAATATACTGGCTGCCTGCATAAAATCCGGCATCGTCTCAACGAATCCGTACACCCTGACCGGAGTCTTCCAGGACCTGGCTTCCAGGCGCTGCTGGAGGGCTTTATTTCGACCGGCGACGATGACCAGCGTGACAGGCAAACCGGCCTCGTCGATCGCAGCGGCGATGGCTTCAAGCCGCCCCACCCCTTCGCCCCCACCCATTAATAGGATCACCGGATCATCCAGGGGCCAACCCAGGCGGGAGCGAATTACGCGCGGATCGCAATCCCTGCGGCTGAACTGCTCGGCGACCGGTAAACCTACAACCTTCAAGCGGTCAGGAGATATGCCCCACTTCAACCCCACCTGATAAGCATTTTCCGTGGGGATGACGATCAGGCTGGCTTGCGGACAGAACCAGGTGGTATGCGCCGTCACCAGATCGACCACCACCGTGACCCAGGGCGTATTCAAGCCGGCTTTTTCCAGGGCATGCCCCAGGGGAACATTGATCAGCGGATGGACGGATACGAACAGGTCGGCCGGGTTTTCCAGAATCAGGCGATCCAGGCTTGAGCGGATATAGGGCCAGATAGTTTTTAATATCCCACGAATACGGCGTGGGTCATCGCTAAGGTGAAATATCCGCCCCAGCAACCTGGGCTTGCGCGCCAGGGACGGATAAATATCCGGGAGCCGGTCCAGGAGCGGAGGGGCAAAGTCACGGAAAATATCCACCATTTTACAGGTGAACCCGCCGGGGTATCCTTGCTCCAAAGCGCCAATAATTGCCTGGGCAGCGCTGCGGTGTCCTCCACCGGTATCTGAAAACAAAAAAACAATGTGCGGGATGGGTCGGATCAAGCTATTTCCTTGTGCTGGCTAAAGAACCCAGTTATTAAATAAATATGCATATCCATGACCATGGACGGATGGCTCCGGTCTCTGTGTGGCCTGGGAATAGTGACTATGCACAAGGGAAAACCCGAAGCCAAAAATGCTAGAAAATGGCGACGAATCCCACCTGTCCAGTGCACGCCTTGTTGGATGGCGGTTTTGGAATACGTAAACATCTTAAGTGACCGTCATTTAAGCGGTGTTGGAGTACCTGCTGTCGATAGGATGACACAGGCAGGAGGACTACTATAACTGTTGCCAAACAACTCGGGAGGCCAGCATGCATCGGCAAAGGCATTCGTGGTGTCGCTACCCAGCAAGCGGTTGAGGATGTCACGGTATTGTGCCACAGTCGGCGCAGGATGTTGGTACCCTTCCTGAGAAACCTGGCCTCCGCCGGATTGATATAATTTGTCCAACTCGATCAGACTGAGAGCCACGTCCTTTAATTGGAAACCATTTTGCCGGCAGAGTTCAGAGATCAACCATAGTGGATAGTCCCCTCTGGAAGGATTTTGGTTGCGGTAGGAACAGAATCCAGCAGGATCCATAATTCCGATAGCATAAGAGGGAAGAGGCACTACAAAATCGTGGAAAAACTCTGCGTAATAATCCTGGAAATTCCCTGCCTTCCCGGAGATTCTCCCAAAGAAAATTGTGTGCATGTATTCGTGGAGAGGAAAATATTGTCCATCGGGCTGAGCCGCCATCCGAATCTTCTCCTCGAGCGTGGGGTAATATCCGGGTCCATCGGTGCAGGTGAACGCCTGATGTGTGTGAGAATATAAATAAGCATGCCCGTATGGGAATTCACTGCATATACTGTCTTCGAATACCAAATGCATGTCCACCGGCTGCAGCTCGGTCAGGGTATCAACTCCGGTCAGCGTGATCAGCATGGCATGTGCGAGGCGAAAGCCGGCATATTCTGCGTAAATGTATTGCAGATCAAGCGGGCAGGGTTCCTGGCAAACGAACCGGAACGGGTCGCCAGGAATTTGATAAGCCTTGTACGGCACTCCCTCAATTTTGATTGAGCTAACCGGGACGGGGACGATCGCGATGGGCGTGGATGTGCCTTCGCCTGTCGCTTCGGCAGTCTGGCCGATGATTTGTACAGCATCGGTGGGTGTGAATGTGCCTTCACCTGTCGCTTCGGCAGTCTGGCCGATGATTTGCACATCATCGGTGGGGGCAGAGGTTATTCCTCCACCGGGAGCTCCTGGCAGATTACAGCCAGTCAGCCCAACCATCAGTATGCTTGATGCCAAAAATAATCGGATCATATTTCCTCCATGATAGGATATGGACAAAGTATAGTTTATATTTGGAGTTACAGGCCGCCCAACGGAATGGGCCTGGCGAAGCACAGCCTCCCCGGATGGGGATCCCCACAGGGGAAGGAGGTCCACCCCTGCGAGGTGCGGGATGGGTCGGTTCAATCTATTCACTCATGCAGGCCGGACGAGAGTCCATTTGATTGCAAATTCCAATGTTTCTTAGCCAACCAGACAGAGAACCCGGTAATTATATATGCAAAACTACGACGATGGATTGGCGGTCCCGGCTGGAGTGACTTGAGGATAGAGACTATGCGAAAAGGTCAGGTGTGAATTAAGGAGGATTGAATCGGAATGAGGGGAGATACGGAAAAGGCATGCCGTTACCGGTTCTTAAGGCATGGACTTGTAAATAGTATCGCATCGTGATATTATTGTGCCGTGATCGAATCGTTCGCTTCCGACGAGACCAAAATAATATTCCTCGGCATCCTCTCCACAAAGCTGCCCAAGGATATTCAACGCACTGCCCGTCGTAAATTAATCTATCTGGACGACGCCGAAGACCTGCAAGATTTACTCGCTCCTCCAGGGAACCACCTGGAGAAACTCAAGGGTGGCAGGTCCGGGCAGTACAGCATTCGCATTAACGATCAATGGCGCATTTGCTTCAAGTGGGTTGATAATAAAGCCAGAAACGTCGAGATCGTTGATTATCATTCGTAAAGGCAGGCAAGTCATGGACAACACCCTCTCCCCCATTCATCCCGGCGAAGTCCTGCTCGAGGACTTTATGAAACCACTCGGTCTAAGCCAATATCGCCTGGCGCATGATCTTGGTGTACCACCCATTCGCATCAGCCAGATCGTACACGGGCAGCGTGCAATTTCAATAGATACAGCCATGCGCCTGGGTCGTTATTTTGGCACAAGTGCAGCCGTCTGGCTCCGATTGCAAGTTCGCCATGATCTTGAAGTAGCACAAGGCCAATCAGGCGACCGCATCAACCGGGAAGTCAAGGTTTTACAGCAACCGGCAAGTAGCGTTTAATCAAGGGGACGATCCAATATCGTTTCGTGTGTCAAGACCTCCGGGGACCACTTCGCGGCCCCCTTCACTTCGTTTTGGGGGTGCCTTGCAAAGAACCCGGAGGTCTGTTGCGTGGACTGGCAGCCCCGGCTGAAGTGACTTGAGGGTGTTCACCAGGGTGGTGACTATACGCAGGATGCGGAACCGGGGAACCAGTCACACAGGAATAGCATTACTTGTTTGTCGGTTTCATTTTTCATTGGGCGTTGAATGATGGTCATGGAAGGTATCCTTTTTGGAGTTGATGGTTGGATGTTTTACCCTGGAATGCTTGTACTACACTGAGATTGCGTTAGGACGGTAGCCAGTGGTCGGTTTATGGGATTAACCCAACACGCGAAACGCAAAGCGCAACATCAATTCCTGGTGGCGAATGGCCTCATCGACAGAGGTGAACGAACCGGCATGCCCGGTATCGTACCAGATGACTTCAATATCCTTGCCCAACGCCTTCATTTTTCTTTCATACACTTCCACGGGTCGCGGCGGGGCAATGGTATCATTGCGCCCTTGAACGATCAGCATCGGGGCTTTCACATTTTCAATATATGTGATAGGGGAACTGAGCCGGTATTGTTCCGATTTTTCCCCGGGGGTACCACCAAAGAGAGAGACAAGATAGCCTCGTACGGTCTCTGCTGCATCCTCATAAGACATGGCCCAGTCGGTAGCGGCGATGCCCGCCATACCGCCAGCCCAAAGTTCCGGCTTTTTCCCTAGACCGAGCAGGGTCAAATAGCCCCCGTACGACCAACCCGTCAGGAGGACGGCATTGGCTTTTGCTATGTTCTGTCCAACCAACCAGCTGCGCGCGGCTGCCAGGTCTTCGATCTCCCAATACCCTGGTTGATTCCAGATTTTATGTTCAAATTCGCGTCCAAAAGTCGTTGAGCCGCGGTAATTTACCGCAAAGTAGGCAAATCCATGGTCCAGCCAAGCCTGGGCGTCGGGGGAGAAAGTGTTACCCAGCACAGTTTCCGGCCCACCGTGAATATCGATCACGGTCCGGAACGGGGCTTCCCCATCTGGCAGCCCCAACCATCCCTGGACAACCTGCCCATCCGAGGAAGGGAACGTGACGGACCTCAATTCATGCCCGGGCGGTACTTCGCCTGCTGAAATGACTGTGCGTACCATTTCACCTGTACGGGTGGAGATGGAGATCAAACAACTGGGTTGGACAGAGTTTTGCCATCGTGAGAGTATCTCCATTCCATCGGGTGTAAAGCAAGGCGACATATTGGTGCCGGGAGGATAACGCAATGGCACGGTTTCGTCTGTGAACAGGTTGTGTATGTAGAGTTGCTGGATGGCTGCATCGAAAGTGCGGAAGAGGATGAGACGACCATCCACCGACCAGTCAAACGCGCGCACCGCACCGGTCACATTTTCAAATGTGAAATCTGTACGCTTACCCGTGTGCGGATCCCAGATCAGGAGGGTTTCGATGCCAGTCAGGGTGGTAGTCGCCAGGAGCCGCGTCTCGCCAGGTACAGGCGAGGCAACCATGATATCCAAACTGCCCTCTTCAGCCTCATGTAATTCGGAGATCTTTTCACACGTTGAAGTATTGAATGCCAGCAGGCTGAATTGCAATTTGTCGGAGGGTGTGGTCGACCTAGCGAATAAAACATCGCCGTCATGCGATAAAAGCAACCCCTCCATATATTGCGGGCAGGCGTAGATCTCGCGCGGATCACCCAGCTTTCCTTCTTGTTCAACATCGATGCAATAAATATGAAAACAATTCTCATGGACCGCCATTAGGCCAATGCGATTCCCGGAACGGCTGATCGAAAAGCCACAGGATGAATAAACAGGCAAATCCGGGGTTAGATCCTGTGTGTCACCCCCCAAAAAGGGCATGCGCACATAATGCCCGATCTCATTGCACTGCTTGTCCTCCAAATAATAAACCCATTGGCCATCCGGTGAAATGAACATGTCAGTGGAAATACCACCCGGTATATTGGAGATCTGAATGCGCTGATTCGTCGAGAGTTCCCAAGCGTACCATTGCAGTGAACCGCTGCGGGTATCGTTCAGAATGGCCCTCGAAGGGCATAAAGATGCTATTTGCACTGAACCAATCGATGCCGCCCTATAGCGTTGCTTCCAGGGTGGATTGTCTTCAGAGTCTATGTTCTTCTGCATATGTGCCTTCTGTCGTTATGAATGCTTTCGATTCCTGGATACGGATTCAGCTTCGGCTTGAAACTGGCGTTGAATGATGGACATGGAAGGTGTCCTTTTTGGAGTTGATGGTTGGATGTTTTACCCCAGAGCATGAAGAGTACCATGCAAGCCTATCGCAAGAACACCTTCGCCAGGAACCAGGCATAATCATTCATCAGCATGAAAGCCAGCATCGGACCGATGGAGTTGCCCGTGCTCTTGAACACGAGACCGAGAGCCAGCATCTTGGCGGCCAGCACAAGGGCATATGCCCCTTGAGAGAAGGAATGCAGGAGCCCATAAACAGCAATTGTAATAAAGAGACCCCACGTCCAGGTTTTGGATTCGGTCTTGAAGATGCGATCGGTGTTGTGGATCAGCCATATAACAAAGAAGACCTCGAGAGGCCCGTACGCCGCCAGCCCCAGGCACGCCAAGAGAGCATTGATGACTGACAATTGGTGCAGCCCAGGCAGTTGCACACTCGTGGTGAGATGCCCGGCGCGAATGGACAGGTAGGCGAAGTCGACCAGGACCACACCCGCGGAAAGAACCAGGCTCATCAGCAGGCACTTGCCCGTGAGACCGTATTCAGCTGCCGTATCCCTTCGAAGTATGGAGAAGAGGATCGGGAGAAGCCCGACAAGAATGATCTCGGAAAAGACGGGGATCAGCGCCAGGGACGGTTGTTGCATCATTGCTGACTGATCGAGCGAGATGTTCCGGGGCAGGACAAGCGCCACTAGTACGGCGACCGCGAGTGTGCCAACAATGTTCCAAATCCACGTGGCCGGCACCTGGAACCTTGGGCTTAGTAGGAACGACGTTTTCGTTTTGGGTTGCATAAAGTATTCTCCTTTCATTATTGCTTTATCCAGAGGATGGCATAAGAGAAAAAGATCACCACGTCAGGCAGGAAATGGATAAACCATGCCCAAAAGATGCCTTTCGTTTCCAGCATGCTTTTTCCGGTAAGCCATGCCAGAAAACCCGTCATCAGAAACCCAGGCACGCCAGCGGGTGAGCCATACAGAACATGCGCCAGGCCAAAGAAGGCGACATTGATCAACAACGCATGGTCCTTGCCGATCACCTGAGGCAAGGTGGACAGCAGTGATGCCCGAAAGTAGATCTCTTCATTGAAGGCATTGATCGCTGCATAGAGAAGGATCCCTGGAAGCAATGAGGCGACCCTCAGCAGCAAAGCGGGCGTCAGCTGCAAATCAAACAGGGTGGAAAACACAACACCTGCCCCGGCAGCCAGGGCAATGATCCAGCCAAAGGTCCGCCATGATTTTCCCGGGCCAATGTCCAGCAAGGGGATCGGCTCGATGGGCGCATCGAGCTGGCCTTTAGCGAGGAAGAAACCACTCCTGTGGCGTTTCACAACCCATAGCGCAGCAATGACAACCAGTGTGACCCCGATATCGCGAAGATACGGCCTCAGATAGGTAAGCACAAAGGAAGGCGGTGTTTTGTCACTGATGAGACCTGCCCACCAGGCAGAAACGCTGACCCATTCCGAGGCTGCCAGGGCTGCAAAGAAAACAAGCATGACAAAGGCATACGGTCTCAAGGGACGAAGATTCTTCCAGGCGAAACAAAGCCCAACGTACAAAACCAGAAAGCCCAGCTTGGCCTCAAGCAGCCAGTCGGGAATTTGCCCGAAAACTGTGTTGCATATTATGTCTGGCAAATCCGAGGCGAGGAGAATCGAGAACCAGGCTGAAAATATCAACCATCGTCTCTCCCTGGGGTTTTGAGAAATGTCAGCGTTCAAGTGGATGATACTCTTTCAATCCGCGAAGGCTGTGGACCCTGCCGGGAGCCGGGTAGCGCGTTCCCGCAGTAGTTCCTTCTCGCCCAGGTCAAAGCCGAAGGACAATTTCAGGGCGTCCTGGGTGCAGACGGTGATGCAGGTCTGGCACAGGCTGCACTCGGTGGAAAGTACGCGCTGATCCTTCAGGATGTAATCGCTGATGGACACGTCCATCGGGCAGAGCTTCTCACAAGCGTCGCAATCGTTGCATTGACCCGCACCCAGTCCGATCTTGATGATCGAGAATCGGGAGGTCAATTTCAGCGGTACACTGACGGGACAGACATACTTGCAGAAAGCGCGGTTGTCCTGGAGTGCATAAGCCAATCCAATTCCTACCGCGTAATAGAGCAGGTTGCCAACGATGAACCAAGTGACTGCCATTGTCCCGGTCGCCCCATCCCTAAAGCCGATAACGAAGATAAGCAGCAACACCAGCGCCAGGCTGAGGGCGAAGTGCAGGTAACGGACCCAGCCCCAGCGTCCGGGGAGCCGCCCCGAGGGCCGCTTGAACGGGAGCAGGTCGAGCACCATAACCGTCCAGCAAGCCCAGCCGCACCACATACGCCCAAAGAGCAGCGGCCCAAAGATCTTGGCGATCATGTAGTGCATGACGCCCATTTGCACGACGCCGGTCAGGAGGCCGAAGATGGCGCCCTCCAGCTGGATATTCTCGCGCCCCATGAAGATGGCAAATCCGATCAGGAACAGCCCGATCAGGAACAGGGTCAGGCGGCGGGCAACCGGTTTCTGTTTCTTCGGCAGCGTGCCATACAGTCCCAGGCCGACTCCCAGCGAGGTGCCGATGTAGCCGAACATGATCAAGGGCTGGGTGTACCCTGAGGAAAGAAAGCCCCAGATGGCAATCCCCCAGAACGCCAGCATGATGACGGCGGGAGTGATGAGATTCTTGAGTTGAAAATCTGATTTTCTCACAGTGGACATATTCCCCTCCGGACGGAATTTATTCAAAGGCGAGCAATGTCACCAATTGCTCGATCTCCTGACGAACGAATCCTTCCACATGCTCGGTAAGAAACCTCCCCAGGTACCCATACAAATACAGCGCGGTAATCCCATGCAGCATGCTCCAGGTGGTCAAGGCCAGGTGGGTAGCGGCCGGTTCGTATGGCATACCGAGTTTTTGAAGAGCCGCGTAGCGGGCCAGTAGTTCCTGCGAAAGCGGGTTGGCATCTGCTCTCCGGTTGAGCTTGCCGGCTGCCAGCGCCTCTCCGATGACTGCCTGTAATACCAGGAATCCACGCTGGGCAGACGGGTAAGCCGGTTCCCCCATTTGGTAACCCGGCACCGGCGATCCGAAGATCAGTGTGTATCGTGAAGGAAAAGTCACTGCCCAGTGAAAATATGCATTACAAACCGCACGGTAGCGACCGGCGTGGTCATCGGCAGAGTGCTCATCGCGGGCGATTTCCAGATACTGCGAAAAGGAATTGAACGCTTCGATGATCAGCGCGGTAACCAGGTCGTCACGGCTGGGATAGTAGCGGTACAGGCCGGGGGCGGTCATGCCCATGTCCCGGGCAATGGCGCGCAAAGAAAGTGCCGGCACACCCTGTTCAGCAATCTGCTTCCAGGCTATGGATTTGATCTCTTCGAAAGTAGCTTCACGGATACGTTCTCGACGGGTCGGGTTCATCAGTATCACCTTGTATACATAGTATATATTGCTTACACTGTAAGCATTTTATTACAAACCGTACTGAAAACAAAGATGCCATTTGTCAGTGAACGCAAATGACAAATGGCATCTTTAGCCAATTGTGAATCTACCTGCCCCGCATGTTTTAATGGTTACATGAACACCTTCTTCGTGTGGAAGTTCCCAATTGTATTGGTGCGACTCACCCCTTTAAGCACCAGCCAGGTCATTGACCAGCACGATCCGGTAGCGTGCCCGGTTCTCCTTCACCTTTTGAAGCGCCTCGTTTACCTGCGACATGGGCATCAGCTCCACCACGGGGATGATAGCGCGCGCCTGTGCAAACGAGAGCATGGCGCGCATCGTGGCAGGATTGCCAAGGAGCGAGCCATTGATCGATAGATCGTGCGCCACGAGGTCGGTCGAATTGAATGCCACGTCCGGGAAACCGAGCATGACCAGCCTGCCCCTCTTCTTCAAGGCCATGAGCATTCCGTTCCAGTTGATCCCATCGTTCGCCGTGCAGACCAAGAGGTCATAATAATAATTGACTTCGCGCATGCCGGCTTTGTCGTTCGAGTCTATGAAGCGGTCTGCTCCGAACCCAAGAGCCAACTCCATCTTTACCGGTGAGGAGGAAATGGCCGTAACCTCACAGCCAAATGCATGGGCGAACTGGATGGCCAGATGACCCAGCCCCCCCACCCCGACAATGGCGACTTTCATTTCAGGCCTCGTCACGTAAGTCCGGAGTGCTGAATAGACAGTGAGGCCGGCACACATGAGCACAGCCGCGACCTGGGAGGGCATGGCTGGAGGGAGCGGATACACGAACCGGTGATCCGCAATGACCGAAGACGAGAAACCTCCGTAAGGGACGCAAACTGGCGCCTTATCGATCTCCATGCAGAGCTGGGGCTCCCCCTTCAAGCACCACTCGCATTTCATGCAGGATCGCCCCTGCCAGCCGATACCGACCCGGTCGCCTTCCTTCAGCCCGGTGACCGCGGAACCCGTGGCCGATACATGCCCAACGATTTCGTGACCGGGTACGAAGGGAAAGGTGGTGATCCCATAGTAATCGTCGATGGCGTGGAGGTCGGTGTGGCAGACACCGCAGTGGGTGATGGAAACCCGGACGTCGTTCTCCCCCAGTTTCGGCGGCTCGTAAGCGAACGGCTCGAGCGACTGTCCCACCGATTTGGCTGCATATCCCAAGATGGTTGAAGACGACATTCGCAAACCCTCCTTCTCTGATTGGCATCAGCTTTCGAAAAGAGCGAGGAATGCCGCCTAACGGATGGGCTTCGCGAAGCATCCCAATAAGGGATAGCTGCCGGTGGTGGTTGAAATGCTTATGGGCGGTTGCGGTCTACTCACCGATCATCAATACTGGCATAAAAAGCCAGATATTAATAGTATAGGACAAATCCCAACCCGATTCAATACCCAGCACCTTCGGTGGGAAAGGGGTTATTAACCTGGCGGTTCGAGATTCTGTTCCCAGCATGCCAGTAAAAGAAGCAAGGGGCACAATTATTAGCATCTTGAATCATCTACCTTAAATTGCTACAATGATTTTACTGCTTTGTGTATAAATAGGTGAATTTACCTTTAGCGAAAGACTCGGAATTAACAGAATCAGAATCCATTTATTCACGCAGTACCCTGTACCTTAACCTGTGCGCAGGATACCTGCAAGGAGGGATCAACATGACACGTCAAATCATTTCCACATCCGAGGTGCATGCGGCAAACCGCAGGGCTCACCGACCGGCAGCCTGGTTCACCATCCTGAGCCTGCTGGTGATCATATCGCTGGGCTGTAGTTTTTCTGCCAATCCTACGAAGCCAAGAATTCCCACGAAGCCGGGAAAACCAGCGGGGTTTGAGAAAACCGATTGCAACGTTGCTGGCATATCTTTTCCCGATACTGGTATTACGGTCAGTTACAACGTTGATGACACTTATGACGGAGGTTATTTGATCTGCAATTACTCGAGCCCGGGCACGCATGGTTCCGTGACTGATTACATCAGTGTCATGGCTTATAAAGCCGATAAGCTGAATTCAGCATACAATGACCTGCATGCCAGCATCCAGGGCTTTGTCGACCAGGCGAATGAATGGAATTCAGCTCTCAAACCCGGGGATCCATTAATAGATACAATCAGCGATATTCGCAACGACAACAACAGATACGTTATCGTGATCAGTAGCGTTTCCAATGTTCAAGATTGTTACCGGGGCTACGGTTACGGTGCAGAGAAGGTAATGGATAAATACCTGGTCCACATAGGTTTCGAATCGTGCGAGGAGGGAGACACAGCGGCTTATACCGATTTGATGGATAGCCTGGAGTACGCGGCACTTACAGCCATCGAACGCGTTGAAGGTGTAAGTGTCCCATGATGAAAGAAGAAGCCAGCATCACCGCCGTGGCAAATCACCTGTGATATTTATTAACGACCCTTTTGCTCAAGACAATCAATGATTATCCTGGCAGCGGTCCCGGCTCCATTTTCGCTTTGGATCTTTTTCCCCAAATCCTTTGCCGCCTGTCTTATTTCTTTCGTTGACACAAACTGGATGGCATCGGCTAATTTTCCTGCCGTGAGTTTTTTCCTGGGAATCGGTTTGGAACCTACCCCAAGTTCATACACACGGCGTCCCCACGCGAAGTGATCAAGACTATGGGGGATGATAATGGACGGTACTCCAGCTCTCAAACCGGCAGCAGTCGTTCCGGCACCCCCGTGATGGACAACTGCCGCCATGAGGGGAAATAACCAGGAGTGGGGTGCGCTTTCAAGAACAAACAATTCATCAGTATTATCAATTTTAGACATGCCGCTCCACCCGGTGGCCAAAATCCCACGCTGACCCGATCGACGCAGAGCCTCAACCACCAACCCGGTTGTTTGGGCGGCTTGAGAAGAATCTCCCAAACTGCCAAAGCCAACATATACGGGCGGGGTCCCTCCCTGGATAAAACCCATCAGATCAGCATATTGTGTCTGGTCAACCTCCTCATCCAAAAACCAGTACCCCGTGTTATGAACGTGCTCTGACCAATCCTTTGGCCTTGCAAATACATAATTACTGCAAGAAATTACAGTCGGGTTGAGACTGGTGTTTTGTCTCCCGAATGGACATGCAAAATCCTGGGGAGCGCGGCCAAATTTCTTCTTCCAGAATTGGCTGACCGCCGGACTGGAGCTAAGCCACATGACCTGCTCAAATATTTTATGGGTTATTAAGTTAAATCCACCACCCAGTCGAACCGTATTATAGAACATCAATGCAGGGTACTCCCTGGTGGGCGTCATCGGAAAAGGAGTGGCAAAAATACTGGGAATTTTTAAATATTGAGCAACAAAATAGCCAAGTGGAACACCGGGGTGGTAGACAATGGCATCCGAACCAGTACAGGCATTGAAAAAATCCTGTTGAAGATCAAACACATAAGACTTGAGTTTATTAAAACTTAAGATGAGCTTGAGAGGATTGTCAGCCTGCCTGGCTCCCCTGGCGCTGTCACCTAAAGCGACGCTGGACACATCCCCCCTTATTGGAAAATATTCCAAGCCAGAACCTATGACCAGGTTCTCAAAGTTTTTAAATGTCGCCATACGAACCACATGACCTGCTTTTTTCAGCTCCCTGCCCAGGGAAATATACGGCTGAACATCGCCTCTTGTACCAGCAGCTAAAATTGTAATTCCCATCCATATACTCCTTGACAGTTTTTCCTGCCAATTATAAGCGTTTTAAAAATCAGGCAAGCGCCGGTTCAAGCAACTCGACATATTTGTCCGGGTTGAAAAGTGCCGCGGTGAGCCCATGCCATACGCAAAGGCTGGCAGCAATGTGCAAGTGGCTGAGCTTGTGACAACCGTGGGTGAAGCAGATAACGCCGGTGCGGAAGCTTTTTATGCAGGAATATACCAGGAAGCCAGATGAAGGATGGGGATTATGAAGAACCCTTTTTCATGGCTAACCCATATTCGGTCCAGCAGAGAAGACAAGAATTTCAGGGGTATCTGTAAAGATCTTTAAGGTCCGGAGGAATATCCTCGCATTTATTTGGGTAAAAAGAATAGGTAAAAGAGATGTGGGACGTGGCTTCATCGTTAACACTATCCCCGGTGGTTACACTATGACTGCATTCAGCCCACCTGCCATCGTTCTGAAGTTTGGGGGAGTAGATGTACTCGGTGAAAGTCCCAATCAGATCGTCGCTGCTCCAGTCATCGTGATCCCAGAACTCCGATCTGACCGCAATGCCGATGAGATTTCCGTTCTGAGGGAAAAAGGTGCTCGAAGAAATAGGCATGAGGATCACGTCGGGATGGACCCAGGCTGGATTATAAAAATCGTCGATCAGCTCCGCAAAAGAGTAACCGCCACACTTGAGCGGGCGGAAGGTACCGCCGCCGTAAAAATCGCGGTACACACTCCCGACGCCGATCCAGAAGTAGGAGTCGAGGGTTTCACAAGCCAGGACGGCAACGCCTCCACTAGGCCAGCCATCATCGGTCCCAATGAGATAGATACTGTCAAATTTCACTTTCAGCCAGCGCTGGCAGTCGGGCAGATTGTCTATCCACGGCGCGCTCAGGGCCGATAGTGCCGTGCCCTTCTTCGCAGCGACCTGCCATCTTACCGTGGTACCGCAATCACGGAGCTGCTCAACGTAGTGCTCGAATCCCCAACTCGCTGATACGGGTTGCTCATAGGGTTGTCCGTTCAGGTAGATCTGGAAGGAGTCGATCTTCTTCAGGTCGCCATCCCACTTCCAGCTCAATTTCTCCGTATGGAGTCCCACATTTGGGTTGTCGGGAGAGGCTTCGACCACATTGTACGGCACCGGCAGGGTTGGGTCGGTGGATGTAGGCAAATCATCCGCGGGGCACCATGCTGTCTCACAGGCTTTCAAGGAAAGGCCCATCTCATAGCCATTCCCTTTCAGGGCCTGCCTCTTCCCGTTCCAGGTGGACACGGGGAATTTCCCGCTGAAAGGACCAAGTTCACTCAAAGTGCTGCCTGCCCACGCCAGACATCTCCCACTCACGTCCAGCTCTTCATCAGATGGTGGATGCAGGGAGAAAGGACCCACAAAAAAATTCTGGCTTTTGCCTGCCACGAGCTGGACAAACTGTCCATCATAAGCGGGGACACGCTGCTCAGGCTGGTTTTCAAACGAGACATAGCAATAAGCCTTATCGTAGTTTCCACTGACGGATATATCCAATAGCGTGATCACCAGCACCTGGGCTTTCCAGGCTGTGCTCGGGCAGCCGGAAACGAACGGCACGTAGACCCAGACGATATTGCTGGGCGATGCACCGACGGAATTAGCGGCCTCCACCCACATACTGACCGCGCCTTCGATTCCTGTCTCAAGTTCGTAATAGGCCGGGCCTGTTTTTGGCGAGGGTTTCAAAGAGGCAACCAGCAGGGTTTGCTTATAGTTCTCATATTCCGCTGACGTCAGGTAGACATTATATTTATCCTCGTTGTCGGCGTTGTCGTTCCAACGCAGGATGATCTTGCAGTCCATGAATTCAGCCTGCAGGCCAGTGGGAGGGATCGGGGGAAGGAGAGCCAAGGGCATTGTGAGACCGCCAAATGGGTTGATGGGTTGCACGTCAGAAAGTGTAAGCATGGGGAGATCCGGTATCTCGACCGGCGGGTTTACAGGCAGCGCAGGCGACCCGCCAGCTTTGGGTTCATCCTTGGGCGGGAGCGGCACTTTGATCGTCGTTCCTGCAGAGGGCGTATCCCCCAAGCCCGGATTCAATCCCTGCAGGACCTCAGGACTCGTCTGATAAGCGTCCGCAATTTCCAGCAGAGTTTTTCCCCCGTCTGCAGTCACTGCCCACAGGGGATCGGCGGGTTTTGGCACACCTGTCAGGCTGACCGGAGCACTCTGACCAATCATTCCAGCGCCATCCACCGCGCGGACGAATGCCATGTGGAGGCCCTCGGATGGGA
>Ga0209777_10003194_pt1 | contig 20618 bp, 52 predicted proteins | sample FrelakmetHBP12HB_FD_187147 | JGI IMG/M metagenome (GOLD analysis project Ga0209777, IMG submission 187147) | Freshwater lake sediment microbial communities from the University of Notre Dame, USA, for methane emissions studies -HBP12 HB (SPAdes)... | ecosystem: Environmental > Aquatic >...
ATAATGATTACCATCAGAATCAGAAATAAGTTTGTTCACACCTAAATCAACACCAATCGTTTTACCAGTCTGCTTTAAGGTTTGCTCAGGAATCTCTACCCAAAGTGTTAAAGAGTTTTCAGACAAACAACACCCTTGTATGAATTTTGCATCAGACAAAGCTAACCATTTCCTTGTCATCGCAGTATGTCTTGTCGGAATAACTATCTTCCTTCCTTTTCTCAAAGAAGAAAGCCTAATCACTAAATCAAAAGAATGCTCACCTGCTTCGATAGAAATGTGTCTCTGATCTAAAATCGCCTTGCCCTTGAAAACAGGAATCAAACAAGCTTTCTTGATCGCCTTAGCAGACTTCTTTGTGGAAATCACCATGTCAAAAGCTTGTTTGAGTGCTGCCTGCTTATACCTTTCTGATAACCTAGAATTCTTCAATTGAGACAAGGAAGCAGCATCTCTTTTGCTTTTTGTATGCCAAAAGTAGTTAATGTAAAAGTTTACCGCAGACCTATAGGATTCCAGCAAAGCGTTTATTTGCCTTTGCTTTTTGTCTGTAATAAATTTCAGGGTAATTTTACATGCCCTTTGCATCTTGACTAATACCTTCTCTCTTAGCCTTTTCCCGAATAGCCATTTCAATAACAGCGGTCTTTGTTACACCCAAATACTCTGCCAACTTATCTACCATATCCCTTGCTTGCGGATTAAAACGAATTGTTATTGGCTTCTTCTTCCTCATATTTTTCATAATGTACATCCAATGGATTTACAATGCAAGTGTTTTCTTCAACAATGTTCTTCTACAATCAGTATTACCTTTCTACACTTTTATTAAAGGTTAAAGATACCGCAAACTACCCGACTATGAAGGTCATCCAGTGATTTTTTAAACTCTTCCATATCACCTTTTCTTGCTGGGCTTCTTAAATTTTTCATAATCCCGGTCCATAATATCAAGTATTTTATTCACCACCTTCTGCTGCTTCTTAGGACTTAGATAACGAAACCACATGTCTGGCTCCGCTTTTTGAGGACAACCCAACTCGGCAAGATTCTCACAAAAATACAAAACAATACCACCAACCAACGCCGTCAACTCTACCTTTTTCATACACCACCACCTTTCATATTTTCAACTGTCCACGGCGGATAGTTGGTAAAAAAAGAAACACAGTAGGACAGGTTCTCTGCTATGTTTCCTTAACCACTTCAATGTAAATTATCTTGTGCGGCGGTATCCAGTATTTACACGGCAAACAATTCTCCACCGCCAGCTTCCCATCTTCACTTAACCAAAAACCATCACGAAAAACAGCCAAACCTTTTTCTGAATCCACCACACTATTATGTTGCCTAAACTCAAAATAACATCGATATATTTTCATGCCTTTCCCTCCATTACCTTAACAAAAGCCTCTGCCCTCTGTCTCGCTGTGGCACGATAAGGATGCCAACTAGAATCATATTTAGCCAACCATTCATTACCCACAACTATCCGTAACTCATTGATATACTTACCACGATCATCACCAATTAAATGATCTTCCTCCGCCTTCCACATCGCATTTAGGTCATTTACATAATCAGGCAATGGTGTTTCGTAATAATTCTTTTCTTTTGGATGATGCTCTGGATGCCAACCATAATCTACATCCTTCCTGCTATGTCCAAAATGCGTCGTCAAATCAAACCACCCACACAACTTGGCAATCTCTCGGTTTATCTCTCTATCACTTTTCATTTTTCAATCCCTATTAGAAAAGCCTCACACCATTGCCTAGCCGTCGCACCCACTATCGCCCGAGTCACATGATGCTGCGTTACATAAAGAGGCTGCACAATATCAAGTAAATGAGAAATGAAAGTGTTTTGTAATTGACCAGACAAGGACAAAAATATTTCCCGTACTGCATTAAGGTCATTCACATAGTCAGGTATCTTCTGCAACCACAATCCACCATCAATTGGAGTAAGCTGGATCGCATCTTCACCAGCTCTCTTGTGCCATCCATAATCAGTATAACGATATTCACCTATCTGCTGAAACCCATATATCTCAGCCACCTTCATCTTTAACTGATCATCTGACAACTTTCTAATCTCTTCCAGTTTCATATCACCCTCAGTAAGACACCTTTTTAACATTATAAGTGCGTTCCTCTTTCCAGTCCTTCCCATTCAACTCCCGGTATTTCACAAGATCATTAGGCTGTCCCTGATCTTTCTTCCAAGCATCATTCCGAGCCTCACTAAATACCCAAGCATTAATAACAACCTGATCCACCCTATTCGCTTCAGGAACTACAGAAAGGTCTTCAGGTACAAGAGCTTCAGGAAAAAACCCAATCACCGCACCAACCTCAACACTCTCTTTCCCAGCATTATCCAGAACCTCACAATACGACTTGCGATCTTTTGTAATACCCGTCACCCTTACCTTCACACCCTCCAACATCTTACCAGCATAATCACCCTGCCCACCACTCACTACACATATTAAGTCTCTCATAATCTTAATCCTTTCTAACCCTGTATCGGATGAACCTTCAACGAGTCCAAAACTATTTCTTATTCATTTTCAGGGTCATCTCCACACCCTCTATCCGCTCACTCATCCACCTATCAGCTTTTTCAGGCGTATCTACATCTTCATAGTTCGGAAATGAGTCCTGCGGCACTATCCTACTATTATAAACCAATGTATGATAAACTTCCCGCTTCACACAGTCCACCCACAAACACATCTTCACTTTGTTGAATTGCACCCGAGATTGAAATTCACATAACATAATTTCATTCCTTTACATCAAAAGCTTTTCCCTAACCTCATTCACGCGACCAGCAAGCAAAGTAGTCAGACCAGTAAGTTGTGTCATCTGTTGCCGAGAAAGGTCCATCTCTTCCGACTTCTTCACAATACAGTCACGAAGCTGGTTGCAAAAATCCTGCACCAACTTTATATCCTGTTCCAATTGATCCACACGACTCTCTAAATCAGCCACTTAATACCTCCCCTATTTTTACACTAAGAAAAATACCAACAACAACTATCACCACAAATACCACAAACATAATTTTTTCCATAATCCTAAATCAGTCTCCTTCTACCACCTGTATCGGATGAAGTTCCCCGGAGTCCAAAACTATTTCACTTTTCAACACAAATAGACACCCAATAGGACAAGCCCAGTTATCATCATCATCTAAAGCATAAATATTCATCGTCTTATTGTTTTCATCGTAATCTAAATAGGAAAAAGCCAAACACTCAGAACAATTCCATCCATCATCATCTGCCTTAATATCTTCCCCGCAAAAGACACACCTCATATAACCTCTTCCAAGAACCCCATTAAACAGCCTACGGGACACCACACATAGCTATTACCATAAAACTCTGGTCGTACCCTTAGACTATACTTCTCGCCACATATAGGGCACCACCGAGGTCTTATAATAAACTTCTCGCCTCCCCTCAACACACCACTACCAATCGTCTCCCCACTCCTTAACTTCCTAATACACGACACATTACTTCCACAACAATTACAGTTCACCCAGCCAAAACAATACCCTATCTCAGACCTCATAACCCCACCTCATCAAATACCCAAAGCGTTCCGGGCTCTACCAACTGCACCCCATCCATAAAATTAGAACACTTACAGGATGGATATATTTGGAAATTAAAATCATCAAATGTCCTGCTAAATATCTTCATCTTACACCCACTACAATATGCCTGACTCCTAACCCTAATCGCCTCACCATACCCAAATGAACGAACCATCTGATTAAATAACTGCTTTTTATTTAACCCAACATTCCACCTATCTTCCACACTCATAACTACACTATACACCGAATCTAAAAATTTCTGAAAAAATACTTCAAATAGGACAATCTTTAAGAATTAACAAAGCACCATTAGGACAGGTTCGCCAAGACACCCATATATCAAGATTGTTAAACCTGTAAGCCAACGGACCACTCACATCTAATTCCAACCCACATTTTCCTCACTAGATGCTATAAATAAACACCCCATAGGACAAGAGGGCCACATACTATAATCATCCTTGTAAAAAATCTGATACCCTGTACCAATCATCCAAGCAAAATTACATACCAAACAATAATTCCCACTAATCTTATCACCCTCATCAGTCCTATTCGTCAAACTTCCACACCTAAGACAGTCCTTATATTCCCGCTTCATAAATTTTTCTCCAAAGCGTGATAGATTGCCTCCAGCCTTGTGATAGATTGCAATTCCACTTCGTCAAATACTAATAACATACCCTGCTTCCTCCGCCAACCCGACTCTATCCACAAAACACCACCACACGCAGGACATCTTACCGTAAAATCCCTCTCCAAAATCCACATGCCTTGCAATACCAAACATCTATATCTCACAACTCTTCTCCACCTACTATCAACAAACACCCAGTAGGCACCTTACTCCAATTCCCATACTTAGTGTCCTGCCTCCGATTATATTCCAACCACCCAGTAATTGTATTTATAATCAACTCAAATCCACAAAAGTCACACACAGGAGACCGCAACCTAGACTTCTCCCTACTCTCCTTCACATACCACTTACTCAAATGCTCCCAACTACAAGCTAAACAAAAAAATTTCTCACTCATATCACTTCCCAATTCATAACCAGTAAACACCCTCTAGGTGCTTCCCGCCTTACCCTATTCCTACCTACCCCCTCTATTGGATTCCCCACCCTGTATGTTAAATTACCCTCATCAATCGTCCAGTCAGCATCACATAAAGAACAATACCGCCTAATAGAAAATATGTAGCAAAAATCCATAGTCATCGTTTTATGGGAATTCACCAGCTCCCCACAAATAAGACACCTCGGACCTAAACCATAACAAGTCTGTTTTAAAGAATTTTTCACAGTTCCTCACTAGACATCACAAGTAAATACCCAACAATAGTCTTTGATCGCCCATTCACATCCCTATAAAAACAAAGATCATCATATATCGCCACCTGCACTTTACATACTCGACACTTCCACTTCCCACTACCAGAAATACCCTCAGATGGAACTTTCTCCACCTCAACATCACAACATAAACACTTCACAATTTTTCACTCCCAGCTACTAATAAACACCCATTAGGAACTTCTATAAAATATTCAAGTACCCCATAACCCCAACTGCCCTCCTTTATAAAATGCCACCAAGTAAATCCACAAGCCTTACAATAATATGCCAACTCCGTAACCCTATTACCTAAATCAATACCCTGATTCTCCATTACCCCATTTCCACATCGCAAACATACCTTGTCTCCAAAAATTTTCACAGTTCCCTACCATTCAAAATCAATACACACCCACTAGGAACCGACCGCCATATCCCCGAACCCCTATCAGCACTTAAACCATACTTCATCAAATTTATGTCATCCTCCTCAATTACCATAGTTAAACAAGAAGGACACCAATACCCCCTGTTCTCATACTTATCCAATAACTCATCACCACATTTTAAACAGGTCTTCAAAAATTTTCACTCCTCATTACTAGTAAACACCCATCTGGACACCTCTTTGTTTTTTTTGCATTACCAGAATACCACACCAAATAAGTATGTATAGGATTCCCATTCTTAAGCATAAAAGACTCTACAACCATCTACCAAAATCCACATGCCTTGCAATACCAACTATCATTCACTGCCCTACTAATCCATCCATCACACACCAAACACCTCATACCTCCTCCCACTTCACTATCAGCAAACACCCTTTAGGTATGTAATTAATCCCACCTATCATACCCACCCTCACCGACTTATATACCCCATCATCCATTATCCAACAATATCCGCAATTCACACAAGGTCTAAAATTTTTCATACTCCTGATATAACCTTCCACTCACCACAATACATATCCAACCGTGTCACCTTATATTCAGGCATCCTAGTCTCAGCATTCATCGCAGGAGGATACCGTAAACAAATACCAAATTCTATCCCAGCTTCAACCCTCGTCACATACCCAGCAAAATAAAAACACTTCTTGCACCTCATAACCTCTGGAATATGCCCCGGTGGAAAATCATCATCCATAAATAACCCCCTATTAAAAATTTTTCACTTACCACCTATAATCGCCGCCTTTAAACTCCATTCATAAAATTCACAACTCTCATCACAGACATTACCTAAATCACAATCCACACAAGCTTCCTCCACAGCCAATGCTAAACACCCACTCTGATACTCTAATGGCATATCTAAATCAATCTCCACATCCCCTAATACACTCGGAATTACCTCAATACACCTCTCCTTCCATTGACCTAAATAAACTAACATACCTCCTCCCAATTCACTACCAGTAAACACCCATCTGGAACCCTGTGTAACCCCAAATAAGTAGCCACCTTCCCATCCAAATGCCTGTAAAAACCGCACCAAAACAATCATTCCAACTATTCGCAAACCTACAAACCTCACAATTATACCACCCCGAACCATCCCTCTCACACACTTCCCCACATCGAAGACAGTAATGGGTCTTCAAAATTTTTCCTCACTCAATATCAACAAACACCCCAGAGGACATTCCCACCAATCTTCTATCCCGAATGTACTAGGATCAGTAAACCTGTATTCCCAAGGTTCATCTCTTGATATTTCCAGCCCACATCTAGGTCCAAGCACACAACAAATAGATACATTTGGCATTTTAATCCCATTCCATAATCCGCTTTTCATCAAACTACCACAATGAATACAATGTACCTTTTTCAAAAATTTTCTTCCTTCATTATCAACAAACACCCATCTGGAACTACACCCCATTCCCAACCTTCCTTACCATAAGACTGAATCCTATATCTCATCTCAACAACATCATGAGATTCAGCAATTATAGTGAAATGCCCCCACGCAAATAGACAACTACAAAAATATACACTACCCGCAATACCCTCAATAACTACCACCCTTCCACATTTTAAACAGGTCTTCAAAAATTTTCAACCTCCCAAAATATAGGCAAACATCCTCTAGGTATATCCACTGCCCTCACATTATCCCCATCCATTACTAAATACATCACAATCCACCTACCCGAATCACCCCAATCAAATGAACAACTCAAACACACATTAAACTTCCTATTACTCATCCGTATTACACCATGACACCGAGGACACTTCATAATTCAATCCAAAACCAGCAAACACCCACTAGGTATGTCCACTACTCCCGATTCCCCATCACATAAACTATAAGCCACTAAAGCTCTACTAAATTTATCATACTCATAATACATATCACAAACTTCACAACATGCCCGCCCATTAACTACTACCATCACATTTCCGCAAACTAAACATTTCATAAAACTAAACATTTCATACCTCCTCACTACCCAAAACCAGCAAACACCCACTAGGACATATCATAGTAGGCATCCCCTTAAAAACATAAAATACCATGTTCTCCCCCTTAATCACCCTGTCCTCCGTCACCATCACCCATAACCCACACCCACTACAAGCCCACGAACGATGAACCTCTTTAACTTCCTTAGTTATTATTTCCCCGCACTGTAAACATCTCATAACACCCCCACTATACACCTGATTTCAATTTATCTGACAAAATAAAAAAAGAAGACAGATACACCCGCCTCCATCCAATATACCCTAAATTGACTTTTCTAAAATTCTGAATTTTTTTATTTTTTGCCACACGAAATAGCCCATCACCTTGCGTTTTCCCCCTAAATAAATAATAGCTGTCCTATTTTTTACACCCCACCCCCTCTACAAACCCTAACATCCAGCACAGACCCACCCCCCTAAACATCCCCCCTTGCCTATGTCTGGTTGCCTCTGTAGCCTTCCCATTAACACAAAGCCATTACCTTGTGCCTATATCCTACTCAATCAATCCTAGCTCATCCTACACACTCCTTTCTTATTTTAAAATTGCTTCCTACCTAGCTACCTACCTCTACACGCCTTGATTATGCTATGACCTATGCCTTGACACCTCCTTATTGATATGACCTTGCCTAGACTATTTTACGCACACTTCTGGTTAAGCAATGGTTCCCTCACAAAGCCAAACACCTTCGACGCTTCACCACAACCCCGAGCATCATTGGCAAAACGAAACCAATTATCACTAGCCAAAGAACGCAGCACACGCCAAAACTCTTTGTAATGCGTTGTGTAGTTGACTTCCAGACTACCTCGTACCTGCTTATAGACCGCCTCAAAATTCACTGTAAAATAATCACCAAAAGCATTACCCTCCATCAGTTCCCACATAGCAGCCCGCACTAACCGATTATTCTCACTCATCTTATCTAGCTTTCTCATAATCTCAATCTCCTTCTAACCCTGTATCGAATGAACTGTAAACGAGTCCAAAAGAAAATGACCCCTATGCTTTGAAAATTTTTAGAGCACAGACCACCTTAAACCCCTTATTATAGATATACTGGTTTTTTGCAACGACTTATGACTGGACACCCTACCGTTGTAAGTCCCTCATATACAGTAAATTAAGTAGGAAAATGAGTACTTTAGACATTTCACATCAAATGCTACTTTTTGCGACATCAAATCCTATGACTGAAATGGATGTTACGGGCTACTTTGAAAATTTTTGCATATATTGAGCGTACAGATTTTCGATAAATGGGACTAATCGTTTGTGTTTAGCCAGAACAAGCGCAGGAATAGGCTGGTTATCGTCGTTTGCTATGACCACTGTAGCGAGTTCCTTAACGAGTAGGCTAGTTTCCCCCTTGACTGTATGCACAAATCGCACCTGATACGGACTGAGAGGCTTGTTGGTGCTTTTATTACCACCCGCTATCTCAACACAACTCTCAGGATCAACTTTGCCATCTTCAATATCAGTCAAAATGGGTTTACCGTCGTCACCCATAATCACAAAGCCATTGGGTATCCGTGTGCTTTCCATCAATCGCCATCCTCCCCGAACACTGAATCTTGACACTCCTGACACATACCAGAGATTTCATATTCCCGGACACTCAAAGCATCACGGAATTCAGTATTAGGGTGAATTATGGCATTGCAAGTAGCACAATGACCGCTACTTATGCGTTTAGCTACTTGTTTGTAAATTTTGAATGCTGGTTTGTTCAAGTCTGGCATAGTATTTCTCCTTCCAAGTTCATAAATTTGATGTATTCCTGTTTATTTAATGTGAAATCCTTACCGTTTGCACCCCTTATCATAAATTTTCCATCTTTTGACCGGGCACAATGGATAAGGGCTGGGAGGTTCAAGGATAGGGCGGCTTTGATAATGGCTATATCGTATCCTGTTTGCCCTCCTGATCGCACCAAGCCCACTACAAAGCGTTTATCAGGGTGTTTTAGGGCATCGGTAAGGAATCTAAGAGCATAAGAGTCGGCTTCTGCTTGTGATTTGCTTGCCAGAGTATAGACACCGTTACCTGCACCGTTCAAGACAAGAGGTTTTTGTTTGATTTGATAGGTCTGATTGAGTAGCCAGACGATAGAATCCACATACTCCGGGGTATTCAGGGCATTATGAGGTATTTGCAGTATGGGTTTGTTATGGAGACGGCACAGTTTCTTGGTCAATCGTTCTCCGGCAGTCATAAAATCTGAAGCAATAGCGATAGTGCAATCAGACTGGGCTATGTTTTCGCCTGTTCTTGGTACATAGCCTATCCTGTTGCTCAATTCTATGGTCAAATTCATATCATACCTCATTTCAGAAACACACAAAAAGCCTAATGTTTTAATCACTTTACGACCTTACAGACGGCAAGGTGAAAATACCCTAACAGTATGGGCTATTATCAGACGCTGTTAGTACCGTCTGTTGTATACGCCGTGACTCTGAATAATGAAGTCACGCCATTGTTTAGGGAAAGAGCGAAACAACTCCACATTTTGATCGTGGCAGACAACAACTCTTCCCAAGGTGCATAACCCACATGACGCCTTCTTTTGATGTTGTCACTTTTTACCGCAAATTCTTCGCCGCATCATGAGCACGGACAGCTAAATTGATCCTCCCTATCCTCTGAACCAAGTCTTTCACATTGGCCAGCTTTGTAACACTGACTGCCACATCCTTATCCACATTGATATTTTTCATGTTTTTCACCTCCCTTCGATTCCTAACCCTGTATCGGATGAGGTCTAAACAAGTCCAAAAATAAATGAAGATTATTTTTGGATAGGGTAACTTGCAGCTATTAGAAGGGAACCATTAGGAACGGTCTGGTGTAGAAGCAATGGGAGCACATATAGAAGACCGCAGGCTCTAATAGGCATCCAACTAAGGGATTCGCTATTACCTGCCTATCCAACTTTACATCCCGGTCAATCACATTAGGCTCATTACACCGGAGGCAATATGACTTTTTCAGCTTCATACCCTAGTCACCAATATCAGAAATTTTTACATGGTGGGGCAGTTTCCCTATTTACAGTGACTAGTTCTACGTCGCATAATATCCAGTTATGTCTACTCTTTTAGGTGGTGGGGCGTTTTCCCTATTTCGGTATAAGTGATTGATTTACAGGGTATTATGAAGAAAAAAAACACTACGCAGGGTTTAGAAGGTAAGTGAGGCAGTTATGGAGAGTATTTTAAGTTACTGGTGTGGTTATTGCTTTTTCCAGAGTCCAGCCTAGTCTAAGTCTTCTACCTAGCACATCTTTTTTCATACCTAGTTTAGCGGACAAATTACCTACGGATATGGTTTCTCCCTGATAGACAACATATTTCTTACTACCACGGGGTCTCAGGGTCATCACAAGGCTTTCCTCCAGAGTGTGACCTAGCCTCATTCTGCCTATGATAACCGATTCTTTGATACCCTTTTCTTCACACAAATCAACTAACAACATCGCTCTGCCTTGATAATCCACACAGAGATTATTGCGCTTGTTCCTTGTGTTGATTCTTGATGTTGTCCACCTTACATTACCGGGCTCATAGTTCCCCTCGTTGTTGATACGATCTACCTGACTGCGACCCTCTGGAGCCTTGCCTATGTGGTTTAGAAAGGTTGCAAAGTCCTCCTGCCATTCATCACACACTTTGATACCCCGTGCCCCATAATTTGCATATTCTTTCAACTTTGGATTATTACACCTCTGCTTCATATTAATCCAACAGTCGTATTCCTTGGTCCCTGTTAGCCCGTGTGACCTATTGTAAAGACTCATAATACCTCCAATTTCTTTCACATATCCTTCACCCTATTAAAAATGCAGTCAAGTCTTTAATGTCGCATACTTCAAATATGTCTAGTCAATCCAGTGGTATTTCCCCAGCGATCAAGAGGCAAGGAAAGTCGGGTGCTTTTAGGGTTTTAGTGAGGTAGTAAATGATGTTCTCACTGGCACAAGCAGGGCAGTTGCAAGGTCCACTAAAATCACCATACAGGATAGATTGCGGGCTGTAGGAGGTCCAGACATGTTCGCAGTTATAGCAATGCCATTCTCTTTTCACGATCATTTTGAACACCTATACACACTAAAAGCTCTAAGTCTCATAAATTTTCTTCAATAGGCTCCGGTCCCTTGTTCTCATATATCCAGCTACTCACATATTCCCCTATCACTATGAGCCCTATCAATCCAGCAAGAGCAAAGGAACCAAGAATGAGTATGATGAAGCCAATTACGAAAGCAAGCGCGGTCAATGAGTATTCTGCAAATTTTTTCAACATAAGCATCCTCCAAGTCAAAATCAAATTTACGGTTTTAATTCAACTATACACAGGAAGCCGGGGAATGTGGACAAGTTTTTTTTTGCAATCAGGAAGTCAATAAATAAAAAAATGCTGGATACGATTTTTAGTTTGCTTTTTCCCAGCGACAACGAAAGAAAAAAATTTGAGACATTTGGCTAGTGTTTCGGTCATGTTTCTGTTGTATATTGGCTAGTGTTTCGGTCATGTTTCTGTTGTATATTGGTTGTATATTGGTCATGTTTCTATTGTGTCATTCTTCTTCTATATCCCTCATTCCCAGACACCTTTATGAAATTTAAACACTTCGCAACATTGGAGAGTGATTTTGGTGTGAAAATTTTTGTGATTTCTTTCAGTATAGAGAGGGATGGTCATATATTTGTATTTATTTAGACATTAGAAACTGGTACAATTTCCTTTTCGTTATAGGTTATGAGGTAATTGGTGGTTATGGTATATGTCTGGATGGGTGTTTTACAAGTAGGACATATGAAGGGTATCATGGAGTAGCGAGTTTGGGAGGTCCAGTTTTGTATACTCCATTTATTAGTTACAGAATGAGGGCAAGTTTTACAGGTACAGACTATGATGACAATGGGGGTAGTCATAGGGGTGTCTCGTGTAGTATTAGTAGGGAGCCGTGGGGTATTCTGACATAGGCACGTTTAGGGTATCTGAGCAGGTAAGAAGTATGGTAGTCGTTATATATGCAAGAGCTAAGGCAGTGGTTGCAGGTCCAGACGTGTAGGGGTATTTGGGTATTCAGGTAGGGTTTATGGCAGACTGGGCAAGTTTGTTTAATAGGGGTCATGGTAGTTCCTCTGACTGGTGTATAAAGAGTGAACCTTGTGGGCATAGGGTGGAGTAATTGCTAATTTTGAGGTACAGATGAGGCATTTCATAGTTCTTGTTCTTCTATGGGTAACAGGGTTCCTTGTGGTATTGGGGTAATTTTGAATATGGGGTATTGGCGTTGGTTTTTATTTACGGGTGTTAAGGTAGATTTCCAGTAGCAATTGAGTGAAGAGGCATTGGGGAATGACAGGGCTTGTTGGGTATAAATGGGGGACAGGGCTTGTTGGGTATAATTGCAGTGGTGACAAATCCAAGGTATATGGGTTGATCGGGTGAGGGATTTGCAAGATTGACACAGGAAGGGGGTATTGAAAATTTTTGAAGTGTTTTTCATAGTTCTTGTTCGTTCCAGATTAGCAAGGAGGGTTCGGTTATAGATAGGGTCATTGGGGTGTTGCATTGGTCGCAGTTAACAGGAAGGGGGTGGTTAATGTATTGGAGCCATTTTGATAGGGTATATTCGTGTAGATAGGTCATAGAGCAATTGGGGCAGGTCCATAGTTCTGTTATTGTAGGTTTAGTATTCACAGTGGTTTCTCGTTCCAGATGAGTAATGCGGGTGAGATAAGGGATTTAATTGTAGGGATGTTGCATGTTTGGCAGGGTAATGAGAGATTGGGATCATTGATAGCATAATAGAGGCATTCTTCTATGGTATATTCGTCTAAGTATATATTTTGGCAATTGGGACATATAAGTTGTTCTGTGATGGTGTGTTTATTTTTCATAGTTCCTGACTTTCTATGACTAAGAGGGAACCAGAGGGTACGGTGATTATAGTTGATTGCCAATTGAAATCGTGGGGTGGAGTCTGGGATTGTTTATGAATTTTTGTAAATTTTTCATATTGCATAAGTCCTTGAGTGGTGATTGACCAGAAGACACCGCAGGAGCAATGGAAGGTGGTGGAGGCATTAGAGATAAGCTTGCCGCATTTGATACATGGTTTGGATTTTTTCATATTTTTTCTTCCCATGACAAGATGATGAGTAAGCCTTGGGGTATTTCTTCCCATTCTTTTTTGAAATTATGGCTATAGTATGTAATTCCTTGTGTAGTATGCCAGTATCTAAGACCGCAAGAGGGACATGTGATACTGTAGATACTAGTAGGTTTGCCGCATTTGATACATGGTTGGGATTTTTTCATAATTTTTCACTGGAGAGGACTAGGAGGATTTCAGAAGGGGCGTATTTGATTGAATAGCTGAACATTGAGGGTGATTTAATGGCGTATTCGGTGGTTATGGGATTGATTGACCAGTATAAATGGCAAGAGGGGCAATACCAGCCGTGTGCGTTCATTGGCACTGTTTTTTTACCACAATTGAGGCAAGGTTGGGTTGTATGGAGTTCTGGTTGTTCTTTCATAAATTTTCTTCATTTAGTATTAGCAGGGAGCCTTCTGGTGTATTCTTGAAGTCTTTGGTGGTATGGCTGTAGTAGGTGGTTATGGTATGGTTTTTATTATGCCAGTGGAGTCCGCAGTGGAGTCCGCAGTGGAGGCATTTGAGTCCGGTGTGGGAGAATCCTGAGTCTATTTCCTGTAATTCCATATAGTTTTGGCAATGGAGGCAGTGTTGGATTTTTTTCATAATAGGGGTGTACTTTTCATAATTAGTAGGGAGCCTTCTGGTATAGGAGTCCACCAAGAGGGGGAGTTAAAGGGCGGATCATTTTGTTTATAGTAGCCGGTGAGGTAGCCTTCGTCGAGCACATTCCAAGAGAAGCGGCAGGATTTACAGGTATAGTTAAGGAAGTAGGTAGTATTTGGGGAGTCACATTGGAGGCATTTCATAGGGGTATTTCTCTGTCAACTGGTATAAAGAGGGTATTAGGTGGGCATCTTGTGGAGTATTGGAAGCTATGGAGGTTGCCTTGTGGGTCATAGGAGGGATGGTTAATGACATAGAAGGTAAAGGGTGTATGGGTTTTGGCTTGTTGTGAAGTTTTGGCTTGGGATTGGCAGTTATAGCAAGACCAGCCTTTGTATGATTTAGGGATTTTTGTGATATAGGAGCAGATGGGGCAGATCATAGGGGTATTTCCTTGAATATTTGTAGGCAATGGGGTGGGCAAACTGATTCTTTTGAGTTAAATTTGGAGTTATAGATTGAATAATAAGTGGGGTAATGTGCATGGGCGGTAGAGTATGCGATGTATTTTATATTTAAAGGGACATGTGAAGAAGAATTGGAGGCGCATTTGTGACAGCCCCATTTACGAGAGTTAGGGTATTGGTCTTCTGGGTGCAAGAAGGTATTATTTGAGTCGCATACAGGGCAGATAAAATTGGTTTCCTGCTGATATTCTTTTTCTTTCATGATAATTCCTTTGATTGTAGGATGAGCAAGGAGCCATTGGGGGTATGGAGCCAGACATTGGGGTGGGTGGGGTGGTTCTGTTGTTTATAGGTCAAGGTAGGGGCTTTCTTAGGGGTTGTGGTAAAGGTTGTCCAAGTTGTATGGCATTTATCACATATCCAGAGGTGGTTGATATAGTATGAGGTATGGTTATTGGAGCAACTGAGGCAAGGTTTATGTATAGGGGTCATGGGGTATTTCTCCGTTGTCTGGGATGAAGAGGGAGCCTATTGGGGGTGTGATCCAGTGGTTGAATGTTTGGGGTGATTTTGATAGGTAATTTATATTAGGTGGTGGTTTTCCATAGACATTGATATATCGTCCGCAGTTGTAGTTATTACAATAGGCTGTTTTGTATGGGGGTGAGGGGAGGGGGCTGAGGACTTTATCTTCAAAGAGTAGTTGGTTGCAGAAGGGGCAATTCATGGTAGAGCCTCAGAATTCATAATTAGGAGGGTACTGACAGGGATTTCCTTCACTTTCCAATCAGGTTCAGTTTTGTAGCCGTATCTGGTTATGGGTTGTGACGGGTATTTGTGCATGAAAAAGCCGCATTTGTGACATGACCAGACAAATGTGTATTTCTTCACTTTTATTTTGGTATCGCAGCACAGGCAATATTTTGTAGTTTTAAAAAAATTCATAACTTTCAAACACACTATACACGGAATTGGTAAAAATTGATGAAAAATTTTTACAATTCTTCTTCATCATAGACAAAGAGGGTATTTTGTGGGGTCATGAGGTGGGAGATGAAAAGGAGGGTTTTTTGGGCTTCTTGGGCTTCTAGGGGGTTTTTTGAAGTATTGATGATATTTTCAAGATAAGTTTTTACTGAGAAGGTAATTGGGGGTTTCACAATTCTTCTCCGGTGGTAGTTACGAGGCAGCCTTGTGGTACGGATTGCCAGTTTACATCTAATCCGCTTATTTTGTTGATGTTGGCTGTAATTTTAGTTATTACCCAGCCCGAGTGATTGTCCCAGATTGTTCTTTGCCAGCCACAGGGACATTTGAAGGCGTCTAGGGGTTTGTGGCATTTAAGACAGTGGATAGGGTTCACAGTGGTATTTCTGTTGTTTACTATTGGCGATGAGTAGTATGCCTTGTGGGACTGTATGCCATTCTCGGGATTTAGTAGGGTGCCAGTAGGTTGTTGTATATCCGTCCTGAGAAACATGCCATCTGAGGTCGCACTTAGGATTCCCACATACGCAAGATATTCCATTGTCTTGTGTATTATCTGAGTAGGTGATTATGGCTACTGGGTAATTACAATGGAGGCAGTTCATAGGGGCTCGCTTTCTAGGATAATTAAGGTGCCGAGGTGATGAAATGTTCGCCAATTCCAACATCCTTCTTTGTCTAGGAAAACATAAAGAGTTTTATTTGTTGTATGTGTGCAGGTAAAACCACATTTTTCACATTTCAAGCCATCATTGTAGTGGTCGGGTTGTTTCATATTTTGTCCACACATAAGGCAAAGGATCATAGGGGTTGTTCTCTTTCGATATAGAGGCAGCCTTGTTTGGGTAATATATGTATTCCTTCTGAGACAAAGAGGGAGCCTTCGAGTTCTATGTAAGTATGAGGCAAACTGATGGAATAATCGTTAGTTCGGGGGTTACTTTCTATTTGCATTTTACAGGTATCGCAGTTTTGTATATGCCAAGTCTGTATGATTCCTTTTGTTCTTTCAAATTGGCATTGGCGTTTGGTTGTTGGTTGTCCGCAGATATGACAGGTTATCATTTCTTCTTCCTTTTCTGGGATGAAGAGGGAGCCTTCTGGTATGATATAGTACTTGCGTAAGTTTTTGTTATCATTCCAATAGACAATATTCTTGTTGCTGTTTATGAAGGAGCCGGTGTTACATTTACAATTCCATCGGTCGGGGCGTGATTGTCCGGGCTTCTTCAATCTCACCTTTTTACCGCAGAATATACAGGGGACTTTCATAGGGGGATACTCTTAAAGACGGGCAGGGTTCCTTGTGGTATGTCTATTTTCTCACCTTGTCTATGTTGGGGTGGTGTTGTGTAGAGATACATATACCAGACCAAGCCTTGTTGATTGTCTTGTTCCCACATAAATTTACAATGGAAGCAGGAATATCTAAGCCATCCATGTTGATTGTCTTGTTCCCACATAAATTTACAATGGAAGCAGGAATATCTAAGCCATCCATTTGTTCCATCTAAAGGCATTCCATAGGTATTATCATGAGCGCAGCAATCGGCTTGTTTATTGCAAAGGAGACAATTGGTATGTTGTAATGGGTGTTTTGTCATAAAGCCTCCCATGACAAGACTAGCAGGGTTCCCAGTGGTATAGGGGTGGATTTTATATTTTCAAAACCATACCAGAATTGATCTTTATAAGCCCAGATACGAGTGAGACAATCCGAGCAATGCCAGTCGCCTATATCTTGTGGCGCATTCCTTTTATTATTCAGGTCAATTTCTTCTCCACATTTCAGGCAGTTCATAATTCCTGTTCCTTCTCTATAAACAACATGCCTTCAGAGTTACAGCGAAGGAGTGTCCAATGTCTCCAAAATATGTCAGATTCTTCTTGTTTGATTGCTTCCCGTGCTTTGGCTTGTTCCCAGTCAAGAATATACATGGGCTTCCGTTTGATTTCGTGTATGGTTATGGTGTTCATAATTCATACCAGCTTGCGACAAAGAGTATTCCTTTTGGTATCCATTTCCAAGTTACTGTCTGTCCTTTGGTTGACATACTATAGCCGTGTTTTTGGTGTTCATAGCCTACCCAGAGATTACAGGAGTCACACTGGATCATAGAAATTATGTTGTTTTTATGTGACTTGACAATACGGTGACAGCGCAGGCATCGTGTATAATGTCGTTGGGTTTTGAAGGGGGATTTTCTCATAGTCTTTTACTCTCTAAAACAAGCAGGCATCCATTGGGGACAAGATAATCGCCATTGTTATACCTTTTTCTGTAAAAATATTGATTGGAATTATTGAGTTTTTCCAATAAAAAGCCACAACATGTACAGCTATGGTGATAACTGGTATAGCCATTAGGTTGTATCCGCACTTCGGCTCCGCATTTCAAGCAGATATTCACAATGGTTCTCTCTTTTCCACAAGCAAGCATCCTTCTGGTATTTCTGTCCATTTGCCGAGGTCTACTGCGGGTTGAAATATCCAGCTCATTTGCATTCTCTTACCGTTTCCATCCCAGCCTTCTTGTATTTGCCATTGGAAGAGACAGTCATTGCATTGTTTGATGTTATTGCCGCCATAGTGATTGACACTGGTAGAATCACAAGCAAGGCATTTGGTGTTCGTCATGTTTCTTGTTCTCCAAATACAAAGAATGTTCCTATCGGGCATGTTTGGAGTAATATGTCGCCTTGTTCTTTCACAATAATTTAGCACAAAGCCTTGCGCTATGTCAATTATTTCGTGCTATTTGTTCCCATTACAAACGATAGGTCACATGCACATTCCCCAAAGCCTACTGACAATGTGTACGAGATTCTGCCATGTGGTTTCTTTTCTGGCTGTCCTACAAGAGTCACAGCGAATTTCTTTAGTACATCACATAATACTTCGTCGGGTGTGCTTGTTTTATCTACCCATGGAACAGCAATCAAATCAAAATCTCGTGCTAGGCTTCCATGTACAGCCAAAGCAAAGCCGTGTGACTGGAAGATACTGCACAAGTCGGGATACATAGCTGCTGCATAGACTGGTGCAAAACTAGGCTTGATTTGGTCTGTTACCTTCATAGACTGGCGATTCCCGTTATGAAGACAATATGCAAGACCTGATCTACCACGAATCTACCCATTGGATATTTGTCGGCGGGGGTTTGTCTGGTCCATGTTTGCCATACCAGAGCCCAGCCATAGCGGTCTTGGAGGTAGTGTTGGAGGGCTATGAGGAATATTTGCCACCAGAGTAAGCCGGTGAAGAGGAAGGGCAGGGTATAGAAGATGATATGGACAAAGCAATGCCAATGAGAGGTGGTTTTCTTTTGCATAAAATCGTTCTGAAAAAGAAAATCACCGATAAGATGTGCGAGAATTGGTGTCATATTAGTTTATCCTTTTTAAGAGCAAAGCATGGTCATAGCGTACAGGTTTTCTTTGCTTGGGTTATTGAGTATTTCTTCAAGTTTAGGTGAAGTTTCCCTGACTATCCATACTCCGAAGCCTCCTGTAGCCCGAGCATTGAACAGGATAGTATGTGTTATTGAGTTGGGTATCATCTTTCCTTTGTTTTCACCATACAAGCACAGGTGTTCACAGTTAAGATGATTTTGCGTGACATCTTCGATACACTGTTTGAGGAATGAGGCTACATTGGTGAAATGGTCTTCGTTAAACAGAATGTCTTTATCATTGGCATATCTCACAGCTCTTTCACGGACGCACAGGGCTATATTGGTGGCATCTTCGGTATAGAGACAACCATAGCCTGAACTTAGGAGCTTGTAGTTCTTTTCGCCGTATCTATCCAGCCATTTTCTTATTTCCTGACTGTTCATATTGGTTCCTCTTTCTCATTCATTACCCCTACTATACACATTTTTCTGATTTTTATGCGAAGAAAAGTGCAACAACCATCACAAGAAGCTATTAGGATGCTCAGGATAGGCTACAAAGGCTTAGAAAGTAATGGGTAGTGTGAAGGTATGTTTAGATATATAAGCAGTTCTAGGGCTTCTTCCAGTCCCATTAAAAGGAAGCAGATGTAGGAGCCAGCCTTCCCCTACACCTGCCAAAAGAAACTATTTATGACACAACTGTTTGACTGCTTGTTTCAAGTCGTATTTTGCTCGCTTCAGGTCCAGCAATGTTCGGCAGTAGTGGTATTCCTGCATTTTGACATTCAGTTTTTCCATTTCCAATCGCAAAGCCCACTCGTCAACTTCGAGTCTTTTTCTTGCTACTTCGAGTGTTCTTTCTTCTACTTCATCTTTGCTGAGTTTTTTGACTTTTTGCTTCATAATGTCACCTTTTCGTTTATGGTGTTACTGTTGGAGGAATCGGGGGCACTACTGGCTTTCCGTTCCCGTTATTGAGATTTTCTTCTGGTTCTGGTGATGTATCCGAATGTGCATGAAAAAAGTCCTTAAATACGTTCTGGACTATATTTGCAAGGAACATGAAGAGGGCTACTACTGTTGTGTCGGGTAGTTTTGTTGCCATTGCGAGTAGGATTTTGGCAGTGGTATGACAGAACACACCAAAGGCAACGGCAGATACGATTGTGAGTATCCATCTGCCTGAACTTAAACGGCAAGATAGGCGTTCCCATGACTTCACAAACTGGTCAATAACCTTATCCCATTGTGCTTCTGAGTGGGTTGTTTTTGATTTATGAAGGTGAGCGGGAAGACCCACGGAGCGAGCGACAGCGAGCGTTTTTAACCGTGGGATGAAAGCGAACAGTAAACAAAAAAAGAAACCTGTAAATAAGTAGTTGACAAGTTTAACATCTTTTTGATAATCTTCTGACATGAATAGGAGATGGAAAAAATCAAACAAAGCAGTTTTCAATGTTGGATACCATTTAGTGTGGTGTCCAAAATATAGACGAAGAGTTTTAACAGGAAAGATCGCAGACAGGTTTTCTGAAATACTAAAAACAA
>Ga0209777_10003195_pt1 | contig 20615 bp, 14 predicted proteins | sample FrelakmetHBP12HB_FD_187147 | JGI IMG/M metagenome (GOLD analysis project Ga0209777, IMG submission 187147) | Freshwater lake sediment microbial communities from the University of Notre Dame, USA, for methane emissions studies -HBP12 HB (SPAdes)... | ecosystem: Environmental > Aquatic >...
CGCCAGCCTGCCCCGCCGGTGAGTGCGGCGTCATCAGCAGTGGGCGAGCCACCCACGGCAGCGCAACTCGGCGCTCCGCCGGCGCAGTCGACTGGGCCGCAGCAGGGCCAGCCGGCCGGGCAAATCCCAACCTTCCGCAGCGAGGTGAAGCTGGTCAACGTGATCACCACCGTGACCGATGAGCACGGCGCGCCGGTGGCGTCGCTGAAGCAGGATGACTTTCACGTCTTCGAGGACGGAGTGGAGCAGAAGATCGCCTTCTTTGCGCGCGAGTCGGAGCTGCCGCTCTCCATCGCCCTCGGCATTGACGCCTCCTTGAGCACGCGCAAGGACCTGCCGCTCGAGCTGGAGTCGGCGCGGCGATTTGCGCACACCATTCTGCGCCAGCAGGATGGGCTTGCTCTCTACCAGTTCAGCGAGATCGTGGACCAGGTGCTGCCCTTCACCAGCGACCTGCACGCCATTGACCGCGCCATCGACCACGTGCACAACGGGGCCGCAACCGCCCTCTATGACTGCATCTACCTGGGGTCGGATGCCCTCAACTTCCGCAAGGGAAGAAGAGTGCTGGTGGTCATCACCGACGGCGGCGACACCGCCAGCAAGGTGGACTATCAGGAGGCGCTGCGCGCGGCGCAGATCGCCGAAGTCGTCATCTATCCCATCATCATGGTGCCGATCGAGGCCAGCGCCGGCCGCGAGACCGGCGGCGAGCACGCGCTCATTCAGCTCTCGCTCGACACCGGCGGCAAGTACTATTACGCCAGCTCGCTCTCCGAACTCGACGCCGCCTTCCGCCAGATCGGTGAGGAACTGCGCACGCAGTACGTGGTGGCGTACTATCCCACGCAGCGCAGGGGCGGGGAGTTTCGCCGCATCGAGATCAAAGTCAATCCGCACGACGCTGCGTTGTCGCAGCCGCTGCTGGTGCGCCACCGCGCCGGCTACTACACCAGCAAGATTCACTAACCCTGCACGCAGCACCCGGCCAGTTGCGGCCTCTCCTCTCCCACTCGCCCACGCCGGCAGTCCCGACTTAATCTAGAGTGATTACCTTAGATTCTGGAACTGGCGGATTGCTGACTCCCGAGTGAGGAATCGGCTGTTTCGGTCAGGTTCCAGAAAAGCGGAGATTGCACGAAAGGGAAATACACTTAAGTGAATATTGGGCCGGCTCGATGTTCGCCAAGTGTAATCTTTTCAGTCAACTGAGCCTTGCTTTGCTTTGGCGGACAGATTGCATCCCTACAAGTGATCGCCCCCTGGAGTCAGTGGTTCTACGTGTGTCCAAGTGGCGCACAAGAGCGCTGTCACAGTTCGGGACGGTTCCAGAAGGACCTTAGATTCAACGAGTCATGACTTGCGAGCTGCTCATCTCGGGAATCCGCTGTCGGGTGGCTCATCGTTTCCCTTGGGACTTTCATGAGAGTCCTGGTTGTATCGGAGTCAATCAATGGTTTTTTCTGCGGGACGAAGAGGGAGAGAGCAAGCTGTTTGCACCTCGGAGTCGCCAGAATGAACCTGCTTCCGCCCTTCACCGGGGCATAGGAGGTTTACCAGCATGTCAGCAAATATGAAGCATTGGATCTATTTCGCGATTCTCCTGCTTCTCTGTTCGGCAATTGCGTTTGCGCAGACCGAATCCGGCCAGATCAACGGCACGGTGAAGGACCCCAGCGGCGCAGTGGTTCCGAACGCCAAAGTGACGGTGACGAACACCAGCACGGGCATCGAGCGCGCGGGCAACACGTCCAGCGCCGGCCTGTTCGTCTTCGCCGCCCTGAAGCCCGCCACCTACAAGGTGGTCATCGAGGCGGCAGGATTCAAGAAGTCGGAGCGCATGGTTGACGTCAACGTCGGCATGACCGTGGACGCTTCGGCACAGTTGGTGGTCGGCGCACAGAGCACGATCGTGGAAGTGACTGCCGAAGGCGGCGGCGTGGAAGTGAACACCGTGAACCAGACGGTGAGCACTGTCGTCACCTCGCAACAGCTGCTTGAGGTCCCGACCGATCCTAACCGCAACCCGTACGCACTGGTGGGCAACTCGGGCAACGTTACCGCGGATGGTCAGAGCAACCGCGGCGCGGGATACGCCATCAACGGACAGCGTTCCGCCTCCACCAGCATCCTGCTGGACGGCGCGGAGAACGTGGATACCTTCACCGCGACGGTCGGCCAGAACGTGCCCCTCGACGCGGTGCAGGAGTTCAGCGTTCTGACCAACAACTTCAGCGCTGAGTACGGGCGCGGCGGGGGCGGCGTGGTCAACCTCGTCACCAAGTCGGGCACCAATGAGTGGCACGGCAGCGCCTACGAGTTCAACCGTATCAGCGCTCTGGCAGCCAACACTTACTTCGACAATGCCAACGGCCTCGGCAAGAGCGTGTTTACCCGCAACAACTACGGCTTCTCCGTGGGCGGTCCGATCATCCACAAGAAGCTCTTCTTCTTCGAGAACCTGGAGTGGATCAAGGTGCGCAGTATTGGGCAGGATACCGGGTCCGTCATCGACCCCGCCGACTACCATTTCCTGAACATAGCCAGCCAGAACTTCTTCAGCGCCTACGGAACGATGGCTCCGGGTATCACACAGTTTGGCTATTCCGCTGGTTGCGCTCACGGCATGGCCTTCAGTTGCGACCAGATCGCCTGGGCCGTTCCGCATGACGCGGGCGGCGGCTCACCGCAGAACACCTGGGACAACGTCGCGAAGGTGGATTGGAACATCACCGACAAGACCATCTTCTCCGGGCGCTATGCGGGCTTCAAGGCCAACTACTTTGAAGGCACGGTGAACGACAGCCCGTACGCGGGCTATAACACCGGCGAGAACGACTTCAACCAGAACTATACCTTCACCCTGACCCACATCTTCTCTCCCTCGGTGGTCAACACCACCAAGTGGGTCTACAACCGCCTGAACCAGCTGCAGGGTCTGTCCAGCGCGCCGATCGGGCCCACACTGTACATTGACCAGAACGTCGATCCCGTGGCCGGCCAGGGACTGATCTTCCCCGGCTACAACGAGTGGACGCCGGGCAGCGCGATCCCCTTCGGCGGTCCGCAGAACCTGTACCAGGTCTATGATGACTTGTCCTGGAGCAGGGGCAGGCACCAGCTCAAGCTGGGCGGCCAGTTCATCCAGATCCGCGACAACCGCGTCTTCGGCGCCTACGAAGAGGCCACCGAGTACCTGGGCAATAACCTCACCAATGGTCTCAACAATCTGCGGGACGGGTACATTTACCAGTTCCAGAGCGCGATCTATCCCCAGGGCAAGTACCCCTGCAGGAAAGATCCCGTCACTACTGCTCTGATCACTAACGACCCGACCAACCCCTGCATCCTGTCCCTGCCGGTCGCCAAGCCGGCGTTCGGCCGCAACTACCGCTACAACGACATCGCCTGGTACGCGCAGGACTCCTGGAAGATCACGCCGCGTTTGACCCTGAACTTCGGCGTGCGCTGGGAGTACTACGGCGTGCAGCACAACAGCGATCCGTCGCTGGATTCCAACTTCGTCATGGGCCCCGGAGCCACCATTTACGACCGGATCCGCAACGGCAACGTGGAGCTGGCGGCAAACGGCGGCGTCACCTGGCATCCGAGCTACGGCAACTTCGGCCCGCGCGTCGGCTTTGCCTGGGATCCGTTCGGGGACGGCAAGACCTCGATCCGTGGCGGATACAGCATCGGCTACGAGCGTAACTTCGGCAACGTGACGTTCAACCAGATCCAGAACCCGCCGAACTACGGCGTCATCAGTCTGCAGTCGAATCTTGATGTGCCGTACACCATGCCGGTTTACACCGACAACAACGGTCCGTTGGGCGGCAGCTCCGGCAGCAAATCGTTCCTGCAGGTGAGCCAGCGCGCCATGGACCAGAACATGAAGATGGCCTATGCCGAGAGCTGGAACCTGGGCATTGAACGGCAGATCTTCAAGGATGCGCTCGTCTCGGCGACTTATGCCGGGTCGCACGGCGTCCATCTCTATGACATCTCCAACCTCAATCCTGGCGGTGCGGGCATGGAGTTCCTCGGCGACGGCTGCGTGGTCGGGGGGCCGGCTTGCCATCCCACGTACAGCACCGCCGACCGCATGAACCTGCAGTACACCAACATGAACTGGCGCAGCGATTACGGCCTCAGCTTCTACGACGCCTTGATCCTGAGCTTCCGCGCCAACAACATCCATAAGACGGGTGTGAGTCTCACTGCCAACTACACCTGGTCGCACTCGCTGGATAACCTGTCGTCCACCTTTACGGACGGCATGGCCAGCAGCTACGGCCTGGGCTACGTTGACTTCTTCAATCCGAGACTGAACTACGGCAACTCGGACTTTGACGTCAAGCATCGCTTCATCCTCAGCTCCTCCTGGGACCTGCCGTGGGGCAATCACTCCGACAGCGCATTGATTCGCAATGTGGTCGGCGGCTGGTCAATTGGCGGTAACTTCACCATGCATTCGGGCTACCCGTTCACGCTGTATGATTCCAGCGGCGCGGACGGCACGGTGATGCCGTTCTGGGCTTATCCGGCTGGACAGGCACACAGCGGCACCATGGGACCCGACACCGGCGGCGGCTACTTCCAGTACCTGCCGCTTCAGATGACGGGTGGCTTCCCCACCAACATCGGTGAGTCGCTCGCAATGCCGATTTGCGCGGGTCTCTACCACACGGGTTGCGTCTACACCATTGGCGGTGCCAACTGGCCGGATCGTAACCAGTTCCGTGGACCGGGGTTCTGGGGCCTCGACATGCAGTTCCGCAAGAGCTTCAAGATCGGCGAGCGTTTCGGTCTTGAGGCCCGCGGCGAGATGTACGACATCCTGAACCACCACAACTTCTACCTTCTGAATTCGTACATGAATGTCCACTCGATGATCAGCGACCCGTACGTTTACGCAGGGAAGGGTGGCTTCGGGAATTCCGGTGACGAGCACCGCTACGTCACGCTCGGCATCCGGTTGACCTTCTAAGTTTTTCGGTTTTGCACTACTGTTGGTTTGGGGGAGCCGCAAGGCTCCCCTCTTTTTTGCGCCGTTGAGCGCAGCTCCCACCCGTACTTCGCAGGCTGTTGCGGTAGAATCCTTCCATGCCATTCCACAGCCAGCCGGCCCCCGCACGCCGCGGCAAAACCCCGCCGCCGGAAGACACCCACGAAGAGTTAGGCTACCTGAAGACGCTCAGCGAGAATCAGACGCCGGTCGCGGTGAAGCTGCGCGACGGCGAGACCGTTTATGGCTGGGTGGAGTACTACGACCGCGACATGATCCGCCTGACGCGTGAGGGCGCACCGAACCTGTTCATCTTCAAGCACGAGATCATGTACATCAGCGAAGGCGCGGCGCCCGCCCGCCGGCCGCGGGTGCGCAACACCACCGCCGCGGACGCCGGCACACCCGGCGCGGCAGAGCAGTGAGCGGCGGCGCCCGGACGGGCCTGCTGAGCAGCGTGACCGCCATCGCGCGCGAGGCCGGCGCACTGCTGATGCACTACTTCGAAAAGCGCGTTAGTTCGGGAGACAAGGGCTACGAATACAAGGGCGATGTTGACCTGGTGACGGAGGCCGACCGGGCCTCGGAGAAACTGATTGTTGACCGCCTGCGCGCTGCGTGGCCGGAGTGGGGCATCGTGGGCGAGGAGGGCACGCGCGAGGAGCCCGCCGCGGCGGGCGGCGCCTGCTGGTACGTGGACCCGCTCGACGGCACCACCAACTTCGCCCACGGCTACCCGGTGTTCTGCGTCTCCATAGGGCTGGAGCGCGAGGGCGAGCTGGTGGCGGGCGTGCTCTACGACCCCACGCGCGATGAGATGTTCGCCGCCGAGCGGGGGGCGGGGGCAACGCTCAACGGGAAGGCGATCCACGTCTCCACCACGGCGCAACTGTCGGAGAGCATCCTCGGCACGGGCTTCCCCAGCCACAAGCGCCACAAGAACCCGAACATCCACTTCTACCACCAGCTCACGCTGCGCAGCCACGGCGTGCGGCGCGCGGGCTCGGCAGCGCTCGACCTGGCCAGCGTGGCTGCGGGACGCTACGACGGATTCTGGGAGTTCAACCTTAATCCCTGGGACACCTCGGCGGGAGTGGTGCTGGTGCGCGAGGCCGGCGGGCAGGTGACGCGCTTCGACGGTTCGCCCTTCCGCATTGACAGCCGTGAAGTGCTGGCGAGCAACGCGCGTATCCATGCCGAGCTGATGGAGAACTTCGCCGCCATCCTCGCCGGACGCGGGCTGGAAGCGCTGCCCTCGCCGGTGGAGTACGCGAAGAACAGGAAATGAGCTAATCGCTCACCGTTTGTCGCCCACTGCCGCCTTCCGCACGAAGATCACCGCCAGGTGGTCGCGGTACACAGGCTGAAAGCTCGGATCAGAGATCAGCAGCGGCACCAGCGGCGAATCAAGCTCAATCAGGATGATGTTGGACCGCTGCAGCACTGGGTCCACGCGCCACTCCAGGCCGCCGCGCGCCGAGCGCTCGTAGGCGTGCAGGCTGCCGCCGTAGGCATCGCTGCGGTCGTCGAAGGAGACGGGGTACTCGCGCAGGTTGAAGATAAGGAATCCGCCCCAGTTGACGGGGTTGTAGAGCGGCCCGGGCAGGTGGCTCCGGCGCAGGAACTCCGCGGCGCGCACGGGATAGGCCACGTCAATGCGCCGGGCCAGCACCTCGGTGGAGAAGCCGCTACGGCTCTGTGCCCCCAGGCTGAGCAGCAGGGCGAGCACCGCGCCGCCTGCCAGAACCAAGCTTGCGCCGCGGGCACGCGGTTCGACAGGCTGCTCGCCCGAAGCACGCAATGCCTCTGCGCAGATGAACAGCGCGGCGATTCCCAGGAGCCAGGCGTCGCGCATGGCGTGAAACGAGAGCGCGGCGGTCGCCACCAGCAGCGCTGGTGCGAAGAGGGTCCGCAGGGAGCGCCGCCCGAGCAGGAAGCCGGCGCTGATTGCGAGAAGCAGTTCGACGTAGTGAGCAGGCCGCCGGAAGTTTGGCGCCGCCAGCTCAATGTACTGCTGCCACTGCGCGGGCTGCGTGGCGTAGAGCCAGACCACCTGATAGATCCGCGCCCCGTAAGGGCCGATGAGCGTCGCCAAGGCACAGGCCGCCAGAATCAGCCACACCCGGGCAGCGGGAAGAGGGCTGGCCTCCGAGAACCAGCCGCGGCGGTAGAGCATCTCCTGCGCGGACAGCGAGACCGCAAACAGAACGAGGACCGCCAATCCGTCAACGAACTGTATGTGGCAGTTCGCCCAGAGTATGAAGAGCGGCAGCAGCCAGAAGAGCGGCCTGATGGCCCGTCGCCGAAGGGCGCTGAAGATGAGCGCCAGCTCGATGACGAAGAACAGCTCGCTGAGGATCATCGGGCGGAGCGTCATGGTGTAGAAGAACGCCGCCACCCCGACGGCGCTCAGCGTGAAGGCACGCCAGAAGCTGCCTGAGACCGCGTGCAGGCAGCCGAACAGGGCGGTTGCCAGCGCAATCTGGAGGATGAAATGTAGGGTCGGCAGCCCCGCCAGGCCGAGGGCGTGAAAGACCCGCGACGCCAGGAGCTCGAACAGCCAGCTGTAAGCGATCCACGGGTTGGACGAGGCCACCCAGGAGAACACGCCGGTGTGCGGGAAGCTGCCGGTCTGCAGAATGGTGTCGCCGGTGCGGAGATGCCACCAGATGTCGGGATCGAGCACGGCGGCGGAGTAGCGCACGGCCGCCAGCGGCGCGGCGGCGAGCAGGGCAGAGAGCGCGAGTACACGCACGGCTGCATTGGCGGCCAGATTGCGGAGGAAGGTCATCGGGCCGGATTCTAGCACAGCGGGCCGAAGTGATTGAGTATTCGGGCGAGCCGGTCGAGAGCCGTTAGGCCTCAAGCGGTTCGCGCCCACCTGCGGCTTCTGCTAGAATCTTGCGTTCGGTGAGACTCACCAACCAGGGGTGTGAGGAAAACACAGAATGGCATACGTAATTGCAGAGCCCTGCATCGGCACCAAAGACACAGCTTGCGTGGATGCCTGTCCTGTGGATTGCATCCACCCGAAGAAAGATGAAGGCGCGCACGCCAAGGAGGAGATGCTCTACATTGACCCGGTCGAGTGCATTGATTGCGGCGCCTGCGTGCCCGTCTGCCCGGTCTCGGCCATCTTCGCCCTCGATGACCTGCCGGAGAAGTGGAAGGAATACGCCGAGAAGAACTCGAAGTACTTCGGGCGGTAGCAGAGCCGACCCGGATTTCGCTTGCGACCTGGGGAAAGGCGCGCTCATGGGCGTGCCTTTCTTGCGTTTGAACCAGGCTCGATCTTCCATGTATGAGGGCGACGGCACGGCGAGCCGCGGAGCAATTCCGCCGCGCAGCCTGTTCCCTCCAGCTATTCGACCGGCTTGGAGGCAAATGCCAACGCGGCCCGGCGCGGGGACTTTGAGGCAACCAGCGCTGATATCCCTCCGCCTGCCGGAGGCAGCTGCGACATGCGGGTCAGGTCGAGTTCAACCGCGTGGTGTCTTGGGTTGAAGCGTCCTTCAAGCAGGTAGACCACCAACAGTCCGCCCGTCACCCACGGGTGCAGAATGGCGAGCGGTATCAAGTATCTCTTCGTCTTTAGCAGCGCTTCCACCACGCCATGTGGCGATCTGCTCCGGCTCACGCTGCCCGGCATCTGCGGAATCACAAAGGAAGCGAGCTGCACTTCGCGGTGCTTCTTCAGGTAAGCAACGAACGCCTTGGCAACGTGCTTCGGCGTCATGATGCCTCCGTCGGCAAGGAAGCCGCGGCGGACAGCGTTTGGAAAGTAGAAGTTGATCACCGTCCGCGCAAAGTCGGCACAATTGCGGGTAAAGAAATTGAACCGGCTCTTATTCTCCCTATGGTTGAATTCCTCAACGAACGTGTCGTCCTGCTCGCGCGTGGTCGCGAACTGAAAGCCGTATATTCGCCGATCATACGCGGACCCCACCAGTTCCACCCACTCTCCACCGGGACTACGGCCGTAGGGGTCATCGGGCGCGAGCGAGCGCAGGTTCTCCCGGCGGTAGGCATTTCTGAGCCTGTCCACGGCCTTTGGGTCAACCGATTGGGGGATCTCCTGCGCTGTTTCCACGGCGTACAGGTACGGCACCAGAGGGATTGCGATCCAGTCGTATCCCCCGATCTTGTGGTAACGGCTGATGACGACCCCCGTTTCGCCCGGTTCGCAGCGCCTTAACACCGTGGGAGAGACGGCACAAACCCCGTCGAGGTAGACCGCTGAGTGACCGGTGGGGGTAAGGTGGCCGAACATCCCGTAGGGCTCACCGAGGAGAAGCGCGCCGTCAGCACGGGCGAGGGAAAGTGCCGCCAGGACAAAAACGAGGGTCCAAGGTGTTCTTTGCATCAATGGGCTGCCAGTCGTCCGAAATGCGCTGTGTCGTGCTATTTTCGCCTATAAACCCTCGAATTCAAAGCTAGTTCTTGGGACTGGGTCGCACTCATCTCCGAGCGATTCCTGGCAAAGGAACCGGCCAGCATGTGTCCCCGCTGCCCCGGCGTGCTTCTGCAGTGTAGGGGCCGATTTGGGCCGTATTTCCCATAACCGCGCGAGCTACGGCTGTGAATTCACGGAAAATCCGGTTCCTCCGCTTCCCGTAGCCGTTCGCCTCCAGTAAAATCAGAGGTTTAGTGCAGTTGCGCGCCGTTCTCTGTGCGCTGGCTTCAGTGACTGAGGCCAGTGACGATGCGAGTACAAGAGGCTATGCCGCTGAAGCAGTCGGAGGCGATCGTGCTTCGCACCTGGCCGCTGCGCGAGGCCGACCTGCTGGTGTCGCTGTTCACGCGCGCCGAAGGCAAGGTAAAGGGCGTGGCGCGCTGGGCCAAGAAGTCGCGCCGCCGCTTTGGCGGAGCGCTGGAGCCGCTCACGCGGGTGCGTGCCGCGTGGGAAGATCGCGAGCGCCAGGAGCTGGCAAGGCTGGACTCCTGCGAGATGCTGGCGTCGCCGCTCTCCGGCGCGGTGGATTACGAGCGGGCCGTCGCGCTCGGGCACGTGGCCGAGATGCTCGACGAGATGATGCCCGACCGCGAGGCGAACGACGCCGTCTTTCGCCTTGCTTGGAGCGTGCTGAGCGCACTGCGCGAAGGCGGCATCTGGCTGCCGGTCACGTACTTTGACCTGTGGATGGTGCGGCTGATGGGCTTCTTACCGCCGCTGGAGGCGTGCCTGGTCTGCGGAAAGCCGCTGGCAGGGCAGCGTGCCTGGTTCCATGCGCTTGCAGACGGCTTGGTGTGCCAGGAGCACCGGCGCATCGCCAGCAGCGAGATGAGCGCGGAGTCGCGCGAGCTGGCGGCGCAGATTTTCCGCTCGCCGCTCGAGAAGCTCGACGGCGGCAGCTGGACGCGGCAGAGGGCGGCGGATCTGCGGAAGTTCCTGATGCAGATCATTGACCGGCATCTCGACCGCCGGCTGGTGACCTCGGCACAATTGGAAAAGCTGGACTGAAGGCGAAACGATTTGACTACATACTCACCACGACCGCTGACCTTCCAGGAAGTCATCCTGAAGCTGCAGGAGTTCTGGGCCGACCACGGGTGCGTGCTGCAACAGCCGCACGACGTCGAAGTGGGCGCGGGCACCATGTCGCCGGAGACCTTCCTGCGGGCGCTCGGCCCGCGGCCCTATCGCGTGGGCTACGTGCAGCCGTCGCGGCGCCCGGCGGACGGACGCTACGGCGAGAACCCCAACCGTCTCTATAAGCACACCCAGTACCAGGTCATCCTCAAGCCTCCGCCGGAGAACGTGCAGGAGCTGTATCTCGAATCCATTGCCGCCCTCGGCATAGACCTCGCGCGCCACGACGTGAAGTTCGAGGAAGACAATTGGGAGTCTCCGACGCTCGGTGCGTGGGGCGTGGGCTGGCAGGTTATGCTGGACGGGCTGGAGATCACGCAGTTCACCTACTTCCAGCAGTGTGGCGGGCAGGACCTGGACCCGATGTGCGCCGAACTGACCTATGGGCTGGAGCGCATTGCGGCTTTTCTGCAGGACGTGGATTCTATCTACGATATCGTGTGGCTCTACGGACCGGACGGAAAGCCCATCACCTACGGCGACGTCCGGCTGGCCGACGAGGAGCAGTTCTCGGTTTACAACTTTGAGATGGCCGACATCGCCAAGCTCTGGCAGCACCTCAACGATTACGAGGCCGAATGCCAGGCGCTGCTGGATGAGTACGCCCGCGGCACGCAGGAGCCGAAGAAAGAGAAAAAAGAAGCGGCCGGGGAGCCCGCGCCGAAGTTCTCGCCTTTGGAGCGGCGGCGCTTCCCACTGCTGCCGGCGTACGACCTCTGCCTGAAGTGCTCGCATCTGTTCAACCTGCTGGACGCCCGCGGCGCCATCAGCGTGACCGAGCGCGTGGGCGTGATTGCGCGCATCCGCAACTTGGCAGTCGCGGTCGCCAAGGCATACACGGACCAGCAGAACGCTGCACAGCCTGCGGAAGCGTCGGCAGGCGAGACGAAGAGCAAGAGCCGTTTTGTGGACATGTCCGCCGAATTGTCGGGCAAGGCGATTATTATCACCGGCGCGAAGAAATAAAAGGGCAGTGGGTAGGGCACGGCTTTAGCCGAGCCGCGTGGGGCACATGAGAGCCGGGCTTTAGCCCCTGAGGTAAAGGTAAGGTTTCGGAGAATTGTCATGCGACATCTCCGGAGCTGTATGGTTTCGACGTGGCCAGACGGAGCAATGCCACGGTTTTGAAGTAAGGACACCGGATTCATGCCAGATTTTCTGCTCGAGATCGGAACCGAAGAGATACCGGCGCGAATGCTCGACGGCGCCAGCGAAGAGTTGAGCCGCCGTCTGCGCGAGCTGCTGGAGCGCGAGCGCCTAGCCGCCGCGCCGCAATTGCAACTCCAAAGCTACGCCACGCCGCGTCGTCTGGCGGTGCTGGCGCAGGGCGTGAGCGCCTCCCAGCCCGACGTGGAGGAGCAGGTGCAGGGCCCGGCGGTGAAGATCGCCTACAAGGATGGCCAGCCCACGCCGGCGACGGAGGCCTTCGCCAAGAAGGTCGGCCTGCCGATAGCGAAGCTGGAGAAGGTGAGCACGCCCAAGGGCGAATATCTCAGCGCGCGTGTGACAAAGAAAGGCCGTCCGGCCAGCGAGCTGCTGAGCGAGCTGCTGCCGAAGGAGATCGCCGGCATCTACTGGGCGAAGAACATGTACTGGCGTCCGGGGAAGCCGGAGCGCTTTGTGCGCCCGGTGCGCTGGCTGGTGGCGCTGCTGGGCGACCAGGTCGTACCGCTGGAGTTTGGCGGCATCAGCGCGGGACGCACGTCGCGTGGGCATCGCGTGTTTGCACAGGGCGAGATCAAGGTCACGAAGCCCGCCGACTACGCCGCTGCCATGGAGAAGGCGTCGGTCATCGCCGAGCGCGCGGCGCGCGAGCTGCGCATCCGCAAGGCGCTGGACGCCGCCACCCGCACCATCCCCGGCGCGCGCTGGCGCGAAGACCGCGCGCTGCTCGACAAGGTCACCAACCTCACGGAGTTTCCCGCGGTCATACTCGGCGCCTTCGAGCGCGAATGCCTTACGCTGCCGGAGGAGGTGCTGGTGACCGTGATGCGCGACCACCAGAATTACTTCGCCGTCGAGGACGCCTCCGGCAAACTGGCGCCGCATTTCCTCGCCGTGCTCAACACGCAGGCTGACGCCGAGGGCGCGGAGATCATCCGCCACGGCAACGCTCGCGTGCTGCGCGCCCGCTTCAACGACGCGCGCTTCTTCTGGGACACCGACCAGAAGGTCTCACTGCGCGACCGCACCGAGCTGCTGAAGCATGTCACCTTCCAGAAGGAACTGGGCAGCTACTACGAGAAGGCTATCCGCACGCAGCATCTGGCCAGCTTGATCTCGGCGCAGGTGAAGGAGTGGCGGCCGGAATTCCGGCCGGGGATCGTGCACAAGGCTGCACTGCTCGCCAAGACCGACCTGACCACCGAGCTGGTGAAGGAGTTCACCGAGCTGCAGGGCATCATCGGCGGGCTGTATGCCAAGGCGCAGTCGCTGGACCCCGCCATCGGCGACGCAATCTACGACCACTACAAACCCGAGGCGATGGATGATGCCGTGCCGCGGACGTTGGAGGGCGCGGTGCTGGCCCTCGCCGACAAGGCTGACACCATCGCGGGGATGTTTGCCCTTGGGCTCATCCCCTCAGGCTCGAAGGACCCATTCGCGCTGCGGCGCACCGCCAACGGCATCGTCAAGATCCTCGCCGAGCACAATCTGCCCCTCTTGCTGGATTGCCTGATGAGCGACGCTCTGCTGCAATACGAGGGGAGCGAGGCGGAGAAGAAGTTCACCGCCGCTGAGAAGTTTACGGCAAACGTCAGCGCCTTCCTGCGCGAGCGCATGGAGTTCTATTTGCGCGACGCGCGCGGCTTCGCGTATGACGTTGTTAACGCCGTGCTGGCCGGAGGGGCAGACAACGTGCCCGATGCCATCCTGCGCGCGCAGGCGGTCAGCGAGGTCCGCGGCTCGGAGGACTTCGATGCCATCGCCGCCAGCTTCAAGCGCATCAAGAACATTCTGAAGCAGGCCGAAGAGAAGGGAATTGCGGTTGCGATTCCCGAGGGCGTGCACTTCACGGACATGCCGTCGGACAAGTCCAGTTCGGAGACGACCCTGAAGAAGTATCCGGAGGCCGCGGAGCGCGAACTGCTCAAGGCATACGGCGGCGCAATGCAGGCCGTAGCGGATCCGCAGAACAAGGGAGACTACCGGAATGCGCTCCTTGAATTTGCGAAGCTGCGCAAGTCGCTCGACAAGTTCTTCGACGACGTGATGGTGATGGTGGAGGACGTGGAGGTCAGGAATCTGCGGCTCGTGTTGCTGCTCTCGATTTTCGAGAACGCCGGCACCATTGCCGACTTCAGTGAGATTGTCACAGAGAAGAAGTAACGCAGGGGGAAATTCTAGACCTTGCTCCGGAGGTCGGTTTGTATCAGGGCACGGCTTTAGCCGTGCCGCAACGGCGGCACAATTTGCGGGCTTTAGCCTCTGAGGTCAGCGCCGTCATGCTCGCACGCTTCATATGAAACACGCTGTAATCAACTTCGTAGCACAGCAATCCTAACGAGGCGGGGCGCATGAGCGCGCCAGTGCAAGAGAGGGAAGGCGGACAGGTGACAGCATCCACGGCAATGAAGTACGTATATTTCTTCGGCGGCGGCAAGGCCGAGGGCGACGGCAAGATGAAGGACACGCTGGGCGGCAAGGGCGCCGGCTTGGCGGAGATGACGAACGTGGGCCTGCCCGTACCGCCGGGCTTCACCATCCAGACGGAGGCCTGTCGCGAGTATATGCGCGGCAAACTCTCCTCCGAGGTCGACCACCAGATGAACGAAGCTCTCGCGCGCCTGGAGAAACTACAGGGGCAGCAGTTGGGCGGCGGCAGCAATCCGCTGCTGGTCTCCGTGCGCTCCGGCGCGAAGTTTTCCATGCCGGGGATGATGGATACCATCTTGAACTTGGGGCTGAACGATGAATCCGTGGAGGCGCTCGCCGCACGCACGCAAAACCCACGCTTCGCCTACGACAGTTACCGCCGCCTCATCCAGATGTTCGGCAACGTGGTGCTCGATATCGAGAAGCACCATTTCGAGGAAGTCTTTGACGGCAAGAAGAAGCAAAGAAAGGTGAAGCTTGACACCGAGCTCGACGCCAAGGCGCTGAACGAGATTATCGCCGAGTACAAGAAGGTGGTGAAGAAGCACGCGAAGATTGACTTCCCGCAGCGGCCGCTGGAGCAGCTGGTGATGGCGCGCGACGCCGTCTTCCGCAGCTGGCAGAACGACCGCGCCAAGGTGTACCGCCGCATGAACAACATTGACGACATGCTGGGCACCGCCGTCAACGTGCAGGCCATGGTTTTTGGCAACCTCGGCGAGACCAGCGGCACCGGCGTGGGCTTCACCCGCAACCCGGCCACCGGCAAGAAAGAGTTCTGGGGAGAGTTCCTGATGAACGCGCAGGGCGAGGATGTCGTCTCCGGCGTTCGCACGCCCATGCCGATCATCCAGCTCGAGAAGATCATGCCCGCGGTCTACAACGACCTTCGCTCCATCACCACCCGCATGGAGAAGCACTACCGCGACATGCAGGACTTCGAGTTCACCATCCAGGACGGGCGCCTCTACATGCTGCAGACGCGCAACGGCAAGCGCACCGGCATGGCTGCGGCGCGCGTCGCCATTGACATGGTGAACGAGGGTCTCATCTCGAAGGACGAAGCCATCTTCCGCGTGGAACCCAATCAGTTGGTCGAGTTCCTCTTCCCGCGGGTTGATGAGAAGGCGCTGAAGGCGGAATCAGTCCTCACGAAAGGACTGCCTGCCTCGCCGGGCGCGGCCGTCGGGCAGGTCGTCTTCACCGCTGACGACGCCGTGGCCATGGTGCAGAAGGGCAAGATGAAAAAGGTCATCCTGGTGCGCGGCGAGACCACGCCGGAGGACATTCACGGCATGGAAGTCGCCGCCGGCATCCTGACCTCCCGCGGCGGCATGAGCTCGCACGCGGCGGTGGTCACGCGAGGCATGGGAAAGTGCTGCGTGGCCGGCGCCGGTGACGTGAAGGTGGACGAGAAGAAGAAGGAGGTGCGCGTCGCCGGGCAGACCTTTAAGGAAGGCGACTGGCTCTCCCTCGACGGCACCACCGGGCGCGTCATTAAGGGACAGGTTCCGCTGCTCCCCGGCGACCCCAACGATCCGCTGCTCAGCGAGTTCATGCGTCTGGCCGAGCCCTATCGCACCATGAAGGTGCGCGCCAATGCCGACATCCCGCGCGACGCCAAACAGGCGCGGGCTTTCGGAGCCGAGGGCATCGGGCTCTGCCGCACCGAGCACATGTTCTTCGCCGAAGACCGACTGCCGCATATGCGGACCATGATCCTGGCGGACAACGAGAAGGATCGCCGCGCCGCACTGAAGAAGCTGCTGCCCATGCAGCGCTCAGATTTTGAAGGCCTCTTCCAGGCGATGGACGGTTTCGGCGTCACCATCCGCACGCTCGACCCGCCGCTGCACGAGTTCCTGCCCAGCCGCGAGTCGCTGCTGGTGGAGATCGCCAGGCTCGAGATCACCAAGCCGAAGGCGCCCAAGCTGAAGCAGTTGCGCAAGCTGCTGGAGCGCGTCGAGGAGCTGCACGAGCTGAACCCGATGCTCGGCCATCGCGGCTGCCGCCTGGGCATCACCTATCCGGAGATCACAGAGATGCAGGCGCGCGCCATCATCGAGGCAGCGGTCAACGTCTCGCGCAAGGGCTTCAAGGTGCTGCCGGAGATCATGATTCCGCTTACCGCTTCGCTGAAGGAGATGAAGAACCAGGCAGATGTAGTGCGCCGCGTGGCAGATGAAGTCTTCAGGGAGAAGGGAACGAAGGTCGAATACCTGGTTGGCACCATGATCGAGCTGCCGCGCGCTGCGCTGATGGCTGGCGAAATTGCCAAGGAAGCCGAGTTCTTCAGCTTCGGCACCAACGACCTGACGCAGACGACCTTCGGCTTCTCGCGCGACGACGTCAACAAGATCCTGCCGGATTACATCAAGCTCGGCATCCTCAAGCAGGACCCGTTCGCCGTGCTCGATCAGGAAGGCGTGGGCGAACTCATCAAGATGGCCGTCTCGCGCGGCCGTGCCACCCGGCCTAACCTGAAGATCGGCATCTGCGGCGAACATGGCGGCGAGCCGGAGTCAGTGAAGTTCTGCCACCGCGTGGGACTGAACTACGTCTCCTGTTCGCCCTTCCGCGTGCTCACCGCGCGTCTGGCCGCGGCTCAGGCCGCTGCCGAAGAGAAGAAGGGCCTGAGCGGCGGAGCCACCAAGTAGTTCTTGTGAAGACAGGCGAGGTGCCGGGCGGAAATGCTCCATGCGTTCCCGCTCATTTCTTGGTGCGCTCTTGAAAAAAAATACCGTAGGATGTGTGCTACGCAAGTGTGCCGGGGGTGCAAGGGATGGGCAGGACATTTGGCACCACATCACCGGATGCAACAGGAGCGAGCGCATCCGCGCCGCGCGCCTACCACTACGAACTCGACGTCCTGCGCTGCTTCGGCTTTCTCGGCGTCTTCGTGCACCACTCGTTTCCGCACGACCCCGCCTTCTACGCCGCGATGTGCGTACCCGCCGCTGCGGCACGCCTGATCTCCGGTGTAGGCATGATGGGTGCGCTCGGCGTTGACCTCTTCTTCCTGCTCAGCGCATACCTGGTCACCACTTCGTTCCTGCATGAGAAGTCGCGCACCGGCACGCTGAACGTGCGCTCCTTCTACGGCCGCCGCGCATTGCGCATCTGGCCGCTTTACTTTGCCTTCCTCGCCTTCGCCGCCAGCATGCAGTGGTGGGTTCCCGGACAGCACATCGGCTGGGGCGCCGGGCTCGCCTTCATCTTCATGCTGGGCAACTGGTGGATCGTCTTCGTCGGTTTTCCATCGTCCATCATCTTTCCGCTCTGGGCTGTGTCCGTGGAGGAGCAGTTCTACCTGGTGTGGCCATGGCTGGCGCGCAAGCTGAACAAGCGCGGGCTGATGATCGCTGCCCTGGTGCTGCTGGTGACCTCAAACGCCACGCGCGTGTATCTTGCGCTGCACAACACCTGGGAACAGAGGATGTGGACGAACACGCTGGCGCGGCTCGACCCCTTTGCCGTGGGCGTGCTGCTCGCGATTGCGCTCGGGGGCAAGGCCCCGCGGCTCTCCCGCCTCGCGAGGTTGGCGATGTTCGCCGCCGGTCTCGCTTGCTATTGGCTGGCCGCCAACTACTGGCTCATCAAGGCCGACCCGCTCACGCTGCCGCGCGTGGCGGTCGGCTACCCGGTAGCGGCGCTCGGCGCTTGTCTGCTCCTGCTGGCCACGCTCTCGGATTCAGCCCCGTTCGCTCCGCGCCCGCTGGTGTACCTCGGACGCATCAGCTACGGACTATATGTCTTCCACGTGCTTGGGCTGATGGTCACGGACTTCACCATTCACCACGAGACCTCTAGCTTCGGGCGCTATGTAATGCGCAACGCGCTTGCACTGGCGCTGGCAATCGTCTTCGCCACGCTTTCGTACTATCTGCTGGAGAAGCCCTTCCTTCGGAGGAAGGAGAAAATGTCACCTGCCACGCGGTGAGGCGTCTGCATTATCGCCGTGCGAAGAAATCGCAATCTGATCCGTTCGATGGAGGTTCCCAATGAAATGTCCATGGATACTCGCCGCACTCTTACTGTTCGGGGTGGGCTGCCGCGATCAACACACGAACGCAGCGCAGAAAGCCGCGCCGCCTCCGGCTGCGCCGGCCGTGGTCCAGCAGGATCCGCACGGATTCAAGGTCAACATCACATTGTCGGAGAAAGCAAGGCAGACACTTGTTCAGTCCAAGGAGACAATCATCGTGGCAGGTTATGCCTCCGGGACTCCAAAGCAGGGCGCGCTGAAGAAGTATGTCAACGAAATGGGCACCATCAATCTGGGTGAGATTCGAGCGGAGATTGCGCCGGGAGAGTCTGCCAGTTTTGGTGATGTTGCGCTGCTGAAAGACCACCTCGAACAGACCGACGGTCAGGACCCGGAGCTTCTCATCAACGTCTTCTCCGGAAGGAAGTCGTCGGAGAACAACCTCCTGGACTGTGGCATCTATCAGGGAGGCCTGCACGCGCTGCAGGGCCACGCCACGGACATCTCCTGCAAGCTGATCGGTGAGCCATAAATCTCGCCTGAAATGCGGAGGCCGTTCCCGCCCGGGAACGGCCTGATTCGCACTACGAGTACCGGACTCGCGACGCACCCCTACCTGACGAAGGTGCAGGTGGTCTTGAATTTGAGGGCTCCTGGTGTTGCGGGCGCCGGGTCTTCGCTCTCCCAGCTTATGGTGGCCTTGTCGGCTTCCATGGAAAGCTGCCCGTCCGGCACCTTCAGGTCGGGGCGGCACTTCGAAATACAGCCCGGCTGGGCGGGAGCGCCCACAACGGCAGTGTGCTGCTCGCACTTGTCGTTGAAGCGGCCGCTGCGAGTAGTGGCAGTGACCTTGGTGCAGCCGACCTCGAATACATAGACCTTCTGCGACTCGTCCCAGTGCGCCTTCAGGGTCTCCTGCGCCTCGGTCGGAGGCGCAGGGTCTATGGCCTGGTCGCTTTGCGTGTAGCCTTCGTACTCTACCTTGCACAGACCATTGCCCGTCCACTGCCACGCCTGGCCCAGTCCCGGACTCTGCGCCGATGCCGGGTAGGGATTGGGGTTGGTGGCGTTCAGGCCGGGCAGAGGGAACAATCCACCAACGCCGGAGTAGCGCCAGCCGAAGTGATAACAGAGGGCGAGGAATGGCGACTGGCTGAGGTTGCGCAACATCCTCTCGACTTCGATCTGGCCGCGCGGTGACTCCAGCATGACCAGTGTCATGTAGGTGGAGATCATCGCGTCGCAGCCGGCCGCAATTCTGGCGCGGCGCTCCTCGGGCGTCAGCGGCTGCTGTGCCGGGACGGTTTGCGCGCCGGCGGAATGACAGAAGAGAACAACCAGCACACAACAAACGAAGAGAACCGCGAATCTCTTTACCATAACGACCTCCTGGCGATGCCGGACCGGGACCAACTCCTGTGGATGCCGAATTCTACTGCGGTAGGGCGAGGCAGGGCAATCGCCAAAGAACACGCCCATGGCAGAGGCCGGGCCATAAATCGAGAACCGAGTACAGCGCTACTGCACGCCCTGCAGCCGCGCGACGAGCTTCTGGGCCAGGCTCTCCTCGCTCTCTGACCAGAGCAGCCGGCCCGTCAGCTTGCAATTCTTCTCCACCTTCTGCGTGAAGCCGAGGAGCTTGGCGATATTGGCGCGAATGTGCTCCTCCGCGGTCGCGTCTAAGCTCAATTCCTCGTGCAGGAATGCGGAGTCCAGGCCGAAATCGGCCTGAATGTGGCCGAGCTCGGTGTAAGTCGCCTCGTCGAACTGCTTGCCGTGCACCATGATTTGCACGCGCGAGGGCCGAAGCAACCATTCGCTCGCGTCGCTCTCCGGCGAAGACCACAGGTCCCACCAGCACTCGAAGATGATGGCGTAGTCCTCGTGGGCAAACTCCTCGAGCTGGCCTGCGGCCTCTTCGGGCAGCGCCGCGGAAAGAAAGCGGCGCTCGAAGATGCTTGCCTCCGACCAGTCCATCGGCTGCACCGAAACATAGGTCACGCCGGGCTGAGCGGCGGAGAAAGGGAACTGCCGAAGCACACCAACGGCGTGCGGCAGCATCTCATCGGCCTCAAAGCCGGTGAACCACAGACTCAGGTAGAGAGGGTCGCTCATGTTCTTCGCGCCTAGATTGTACCCTCGCCATCGCCGCATGTCGGCACCGGCTATTCCCATCGAGTGCGGGCGCCTGCGTTCTTTGACACTCCGGAGAGCGCTTGTTAGGATGAGTTGTCCGGAACGTTGCGCGTCCTTCCTTCAGCGTCCCCGTCGTCTAGCCCGGCCTAGGACATCGCCCTTTCACGGCGGTAACGCGGGTTCGAATCCCGCCGGGGACGCCAACAAGTCGCAATCTCCGTGGTGTTTCTTGAGGTATTCGCGAAATCCTCGAGTTTTGCGGCCGTTTGCCCCTCCCGCTTATTGAATCCGAACCGGAG
>Ga0209777_10003196_pt1 | contig 20609 bp, 22 predicted proteins | sample FrelakmetHBP12HB_FD_187147 | JGI IMG/M metagenome (GOLD analysis project Ga0209777, IMG submission 187147) | Freshwater lake sediment microbial communities from the University of Notre Dame, USA, for methane emissions studies -HBP12 HB (SPAdes)... | ecosystem: Environmental > Aquatic >...
CCAGAACCATAGGCTTGAGGAGCTCCTCCAGGACCACCTATTGGAACACTTGTAGTATATTCATCTCCATCAGGAGGACTTGGAACATCAGCGTTATCATCATACTGATCAAAACTCCAAAGTAATTCTTGTAATTTATCATGAATTTTATCTAGAGGTACTTTTTTCAATTTAACTAACCTCCTATCGTATCTGAAACAATTGTTTTGACGCCAGAAATATTTCTTTTAGATATAGCTTTATATAGTTCAACATTTTTAAGTAATCGATCAACTCTATTTTTCGTACTTGGATGAACGTCTAGAAAATTTGAAACTTTTCTAATACTCTTCATAAATGCATTTTCGCCAACATGTTCTTCATCTACATATTTTTGTAATTTAGTAAGAGATGATGCCAAATGTTTTCCATAGCCAAATTTTACGGAATATTTATCAGCTCTATATTCATTAATTTTTCCTAGTATTATTATTGGAGAAGCTGATAATAATACAACTAAAATAAATGCAAATATCACCTTTACAGAAAATAATAAAGGTGTATCTGTTTTGAGAAGGAACTTAGAAGAACTTTCGATAAAAGCTTTAGCTACCCACGTTGAAGATAAACTAACTGCTAAATTTTGTACAACATCAAATGTTGTTATATGCCCAGCTTCATGTAAACAAACTGCTAAAATTTCATCTTCATTTAAAAGATTTAAAAGTCCTTTTGTTACAAATATATGATTTCCAAATCCTCCAAAACAAAACGCATTGGGTTCAGAAATGGGAACCTCATAAACTACATAATTTCTTTTTGTAATTTTTGTAATTTTTTCAGTTAATTTCGAATTTTTCTTAACTGAGAAATAAAGTATAATTATAGTTAAGAACAATGGAACAAGAATCTGTATTAGAGTTATAATAAATTGTTCCCCTTCTTGTTCGTTTAACTTATCTAAATACTTATCTATTTTCATTTAATTATCTCCAAGTTATTTAGAATCCTCCCATTCCTCCACCTGGCATTCCACCCATTCCTCCCATTCCTCCCATTTCACCTCCACCTAATGATCCTCCAGTTTCGTCTGTTTTTAGACTTTGATCAATCTTAGCTTCGGTATTATGTTTCTCAACTTCATCCCAATCAATACTAGTTAAGTATTTCTTCTTAGACCATTCTTTTGGTACCCCAATTGATTCTAATGAATTTACTAGATTAACCAAGTTTGATATGTAAGCAGATTCTCTCTCAAATTGTAGGCTCTTTGGAGAAGCAAATGCTACAGAAACATTATCTAAGATAGTTAATGCTTTTTCTGGATCCAAAATCTTAAATATTTTTTCAACTAGTTCATTTATTTGATGACTAAAATACTTTTGATGGTTTACGATTGTTCTTGCAAATAAAATTGATTCTTCTGTTAAAGCAGCTTTGTTGCTATTATGAACTATAACTCCAGCTTCAACTGCAAAATTAGAATACTTCTCAACAGTAATATCTCCAGTATCATGAAGCCCTTCTAGGATTTCTATTCTGGTTACTTTATGGTTTAGTATAACATTTGATTTTATATATCTGTTATTTTGAATCTTACTTAAATTTTTACTAGAGCAAAGTTTGTTGCCACAAACTGGATCATGTTTTAATGATTCAACATACCATCTGGGTTTAGAAAAATTAGTACCACAAATTGAACAAGTGCATTCTACAGCAGCTTGATTTTTCTTTTGTTCTGCAGCTCTTCTTCCCAAAATGGTGTTCATACATTTTAATTTTCCACAAATATTTGTTAAAATAATCTTCTTTCTTTCAATCTTATCTTGACTATAAGCATAAGGATTATTACAAATTTCACAATTTCTATACTCAAACTCTGATTGGATTTTTGTTCCCTTGTTTGTAAGATTAGAAAATGATCTAATTTGGGATTTACAAAAATCTGAGTCACATGATAAACATTGACTGGATAATTGGTCAAATCTTTTTTGACTTAGATTCTTATATCTGGATGTTATTTTTACTCCGCATATTGCACAATATAGATCATAAGTTTGGAAATTTTTACTTCTTGATTCCCAAGATTTATTTCCATCCAGACGTTTTCTTTCTTGTCTGCAAGTTGTTGAACAAGTGGTTCTATTTATATCTGATCTCTCAAAGAACTGTTTTCCACAAATTGCACAATTTCTATCATCATAAGTTATTCTTGAACCTCTTTCTTTTAGATAATTAAATTTAATTTTATCTTCTATTAAAGATTCTAACTCTTCATCTGAGAAAAGTCTAACTCTTGAATGTATTGATCCATGTTCACCTGATGATAGTAAAACTAAGTTACAAGTTCTATTATCTTGATTTCTCATATTAATATGATGAATAACATTTTCTTTATCACTAGTAACTCCATGCTTATATTGATAAAAAGATCTATGGATCATATCCCAAATATTTATCCCTGGATGATAAACGTCTAAATATGAAATCCCTTTTGTATTTGACCAATATGAATCTTTTATGTAAATAGGCATTAATGAATCATTTTCAACTAAATATTGCGCTTCCTTATAACTACCATCTCTTAGCATAAATGGATGTTCTGGAGTGCAATCAATATATTTTTCATTATCTAAATGAACTCTAATTAATTTCGTTTGTAATTTTGTTTTTCCTGCCCATAAAACTTTATTTGGAAATATTATTCCTAGATCATTATCATAAGAATAAACTTCATGTTCTATTCCATTCTCATGTTCTTCAATTAGATTTTGTAAAGTTATATTTCTACCATCTATTAATTTTATTAGTGATTCCAAAGAGATGCAAAGATTTTCTTCAATATTCAAAAAGCTAGCCGGAACGCCCAGCGAAGAAACTAACTGGTCTCTCAAGAACTTTAACTCATCTACCTTCCCTCTTACATCTACATTTCCCTCATTAAATGTTGATATATCAACAAATGCTTTTCCATCTTTCATTGGGATATATACATCTTCAAATGTATTTATCATAGAATTATGAATAAAAACCCCTGCTCGTAATCCAAAATTATGAAAATTTTCTGTTTGAATGTCACCGACATCTATTTTATAATCTAATTTTTCTATTGTTTTAACTTTATGATTTAAACCAATGTTATTTTCACTATATACTTCTCTATGCATTCCTACACTACTACAACTTTTTGATCCGCAAGTTCCATATATAAATCCAGCCTTCTTTGGAGAAAAAACTGTTAGCTTATTACACACCATACAATTTTTAATACTAATTTCATGATATGGTTTACCACCATTTTTTGTTATAGATGAGTTTATGGTTTGAATTGATTTAATACAATCTTTATTACGACAACTATGATATATTCTTCCATTTTCTATAAAATCTATTTCTTTTCCACAATTGTCACATTTTCCATTTACTTTCTTAGATTTATTATTCCATCTTCTTCTAGATAAAATTGTGTTATAACATTTTACATTAGTGCAATGAATTTTTTCTTTTATGGTAGTTACAAATAAGTCGTTACATATTTCACAAGTGTTAATATAAATATCATTACATAAATTTTTATTTTTTGATATAACTCTATTTATATATCCTCTTCTCTTAGAACATACTTTATTTGAACAAGATATAAATTTTCCATTTTGAGTTTTTTTCATAAGAAGCGATTTACTTATTTTAAATTCATCACCACATATATCACATTTTCTTATTATTAGTTCATACTCATTTTTTCCTCTTCTTGATATCCATGAGTTATAACTATATTGTTTTTTATACTTGATAAAACATTTTGGTGAACAAACAGATGTTCCAGAAAAATATTCCTTTTCAAAAATCTTATCACATATAACACAATTAAAATCTCTCATCATTTCAGTTTTTCCAATATTACCACCATTAAATTCATCATTAGAATGAATAAGAGCATGTTTTATATGTGTTAATCCTTCAAGATTATTAGACGAATTATTTCTTGGATTTTTATCTCGATGATGAATAATTGTATCTTCGTCATTATACAATCCTAAATATTTTCCAAACGATTGATGTGTTAATTCCCAGTTACCAAACTCAATATTTGGATGATAAACCATTTCATAATTTATCCATTTATTATTATGAACTGTAGTGGTTTTTCTATAAAGTGGCATTAAAGATTCGTCTTCATTTAAATCCTTCGCCATCTTATATGATCCATCTCTTAACATCCACAAATGTTCTGGAGTACAAATAACAGATTCATCATTATCTAAAGTCACTTTTAATACTTCTACATCTCTTCCTGTTATTTCAGCATTAACAACTTTATCAGGGACTATCTTTCCTGTTTTATGATCGTAAGCATAAACTTCAAAATCAAACCCTTTATTATGATATTCTATTAAATCTCCTAGAGGAATACATTTTCCATTTGTTAGTCTTATTTCAGTTCCCAAATCGAGACAAGGGATTGTATCTACCGTGCCAAAAGAATCCAAACTAACCTTCCTTTTTCTAAATTCTTCTTTTAATTTTTCAATAGCTTTTCTTGCATCTCGTGGCATTCCAATTTCAACTGAAACTTTTCTCTTTTCAGTAGATCTATTAATTCTATGAATAGTTAGTGCTGTTTCAAGTGCTATTAAAACTTTAGCTGAGAAACTACAGGAATCAAAAATTGATTCTCCATAGGGGTAATACTTAGTCGATGGAACATGAAAATGAACCATCTTATCAGGTGGAACATATCTAATACTCATCGCTCTTGATGGATCACTTTCTCTAATCATTGTAGCAATCGTATCTTTAAGATCCTTCTCATTAACATTTATATTATCTATTTCTGGAATTTTTCTTTGAAGACTCTTTAAGATTGAAGCGCAGAGATTATTAACAACTTGATTCTGAATCATTAAATGTGGGGATAAAGCAGATAAGGGAAATATTAAATACCCAAAACAAATTGGATACATGTCACTCTGAAGTTTAACTACTCTCTTTGGTTCATAATATAAAAGAAATAAATCTGCTGGTTTTAAGTCTTTTTTATTTAATGAATCATCCCCTTTTAAATCTAGATTTCCCGTAGTCTTAGATAAATCTGTTGTATGTGTAGTTCTTAAGTCATCAAGAGACGAATAGTCCATTATGATTTTAATTTCACCTTTTTCAGTGATATTTTCATTTTCAGAATTTGTTCTTGCTTCTACTTCAAATAATCCGATCTCATCTTTAGCATTTGGTGAAGGAAGATGAACAAAAGATTCAAATATGGACCAGGATCTATCACCCTCTGATAAGAAGGAAGACTTACTGGTTAGTGCACTCTTCTGACTTCCAATTTCACAAAAGAAGTCTCCAAACTCCATTGTATTCTTTACAATTAAATCTAACCTTCTTTCTAATTTTGTTGATTCTATAATTTCTTTTACAGTTTCAACATTAGCGTCTGTATGTGCTTCATTTTCTAAAAATGTTTTTGGTTTAATTTCTAGAGCAATTTTTGTAATGTCATCAGGAGCAAGAACATTATCAGTTAAAACTTGGAGTGCTCTAAAACAATAGTTAATGTTTGAGACAATAGCATCATAAGATCTATATCTCATTAAACGAGTTCCTTGACCAAATGCAGCAGGGGTAGGAGCATGTTGGAAGAATCCAGTTAGTTCTAATTGTCCGCCTTTTGAAATTATAGTTCGAACTAAATCTATAAAACCATTTCTTCCACTTTGAGTTTTATATGAAACTATGTCTTTAATTGCATTGTCTAACTTCGTATCTATATCAGTTGTTTTTGTTCCAACGATTGCAGTCTTTAGTTGATTGAATGTGTCTTTTAGTGACATAGTTCCTTCTTTCTATTGTATTTAAAAGTTTATTTTCCAGCTAACTTTTTTGCTTTCTCTCTATACTTTTCCATACAAGCATTTTTATCTGGAGCAGTTTTGCATGCTCTAGCAGCTTTACTCAAATATTTTCTGTATAGAAGACCTGCCGCAACAGTACCTGCTACAGCTAGTCCAACTTTATGTCTTCCAGCAAACTGCCCAGCTTTAGTAAGAAATCCTTGTCTAGCAGCAGTTTTTCCAGCTTTGGCAGCTCCAGAAGATTTAGCCATTTTAGCCATTCTAGCTGCATATTTGTCAGTTCCTTTTACTACTGGACCTGCACCAAAAGTTTTAGAAAGAAATCCTGGTTTAGCAGCAGTTTTACTAACTTTACTAACTTTACTAACTTTTGCCATTTTAGCCATTCTAGCTGCATATTTGTCAGTTCCTTTTACTACTGGACCTGCACCAAAAGCTTTAGAAAGAAATCCTGCTTCTGAAATAAATCTCTTTGTTTGTTCTGCACCAGCTTCTGCAATTTTTAAAACATCTTGGCATCTACTATGATCTATAGAACTCTTTTTACATGATTCTTTAATTTGTATCTTAGTAGATTCTAACGTTTCATCGATCATTTCCAAAAATATTTGCGCTTCCTCTTCTGTAATTTCTTCATCTTCTGAAAAATAATTAAAAATACATTCCTCTAGAACTGCCATTTCTGTTTTTAAATAAACAGGTAGAACTTCAGTAATTAAATACTCCTCATATAGTATCATGTTTAAATTCTCCCTTATAACTTAATGTTTAAAAGACGCACTAGATACATTGAATCTAGTGCGTCACATAGAGTTATTTTTATAACTTACTTTATTGTCCAGCTAATTTGGAAGCTTTCGCTTTATATGCAGCCAAACACGCATTTCTATCAGAAGCAGAACTACATGCTTTAGCAGCTTTACTCATATATCTCTTATATATAAGAGCAGCTGCGGCAGCAGTGGCAACACCAGCAGCAATACCTGCGCCAACTTTATGTTTTCCAACAAATTTTCCAGCAGTTGTAGCATGCTTAGCAACAAAGTCTTTCGATCTTGAAGCAGCACCCTTTACAGATCCCCAAACTCCAGTAGCTTTAGGTTTTAAGGACATCATACCAGGAGCTTTTGTTCTCTTCAGGTATGTTCCTCTCTTTGCTAATTTCTCAGCAGCATCAAGAGACTTTCTAAATCCAACATCTTCCTGCTCTTTCGCCATTGACTTCTTATATGATTCCTCAATCTGTTTCTTTGAAGATGCAACAGCGTCATCAATCATCTCATTAAATATCTGAGCTTCCTCTTCTGATATTTCCTTAACTTCTGATAAATACTCTACAATGTGTCCTTCCAGAATCGCCATGTCAGTTTTAACATAAATTGGTAGCACTTCCTTAATTAAATACTCTTCATATAGCATCATGTCTAAATTTCCTCCTAATTTATTACTCAACTTAAACTTTTTTATTTAACTCATGTTTTTTAATATAGTCCTCTGCAGCTTTTTTAGCTGTTTCTTTATACTTTTTCATACACTCTGTTCTCTCTGTTCCATGACCAGTTCCAGCACATGCTCTTCCGGCCGCATTTAAATATCTATAATATAACAATATAGAAGCAGCAGCAACAGTTCCTGTAACTAAAACAGGACCAATCCACACAGTCGGTTTTTTAGCTACTACTTGCGCTCTTTTCCACAGCCTACCCAATTTTGGAAGAAGCTGATTTTTTAAATCCCCGCCTTTTTTAATAGTCCAATTTGTAACTTTTTCAAGACTCCCACCACCCTTTGCTTCAGTAATTATTTTACGTATTTGTTTATTACTTGATTCTACTGTCTCGTCAATTAATTCCATTAAAATTTCTACTTCATCCAATGACAATTCAGGAATCTCTAAAATATATTTTTCTAAGCACTGTTCCAGGATATACATCTCACTTTGTTTGTAGGCTGGAATAAAGGTTTCTTGAAGATATTTTTTAGACATATTCATACATATATTCTCTCATAACATATTTTAAATTTGTTCTGTTATTTTAATCTGATTGAAACTTATACTTTTTTATTTTTATTTGCTTTTTGTGCAGCTTTAAATTCTGCTTCTCTTTTATTTGTTTCAATTTCATTGTCATATACTTTAATACTATCTTGTTCAATTTGAACTTTTCTATTTATCTCCTCTAATTTTGGAGCAACTACTAATTTACATTTTTCTGGATTTTTCTGTTTTGGACAAGTAGTTAATAATCTCTTTAATACAAACTGTTGTTGGGCTAATGATTTTAATCTTATTTCTGATAAACATTTACCTCTTTCTGGTCCTTTTTTAAATACTCCACATTGTCTAGATGCTTTACTAAATAAAGCTAAAGCAGATCTCCACGCAGTAAATATAGCTTTGTCAACAAACATTCCCATAAATATTGCGCCCGCAAAAGCTATTGGAGCAATTTCATAAATATTTTGTGATTCATTAAAGAGATTCTTTAATTTAGCTTTTTCAACATCAATTCCATTTTTAACTTTTTCAATTTCAATATTAAATTTTTGCTCACATATTTCTGGTTGTTTAGCTTTTGGACATCCATTCTTTATATTATTTAACATTGCTAATTTTTGTTGATATGCTTTTAATTTTTCTCTAGAAACACATGCTGTTCTTCCTGGACCTCTTCCAAACGTTCCACATTTTCTAGCAGCAGAACTAAAAATTCCAGTTAAAGCTCTCCAGGTTGTCCATACACCAGCTGGAATTAGAAGACCATAAAGAATAGATCCCTTTACAGCTGATTTAGCAATTCCTCCAATCCCACCAGCAGTTTTAAGACCAAGATCAACGTCAATCTCTTGTATGTAACTCAAATAACTATCAAGTATATTTTTTTGCATCTATTTCTCCCTACTCAAATATACTCTTCTCATCCCCTTCAGTTAATTTCTCTACTGAGCTCTTTTGAATTTCGTCATTCTCATATTTGGTATGAAAGTATTCTACAATATTAAATAGTAATGTTTCTTCTCCACCATATACAAAAGAGAGTTCCTCTTGTAATGTTTTACCAATCATCTTTAAAACCAAAGAAGTAAATTCTTTAGAAATTTCATTAAATTGGTTGTTAGAGATTTTTAAACCTTCTACAGAATAAATTAAAATTTTATCTTTATAAATTAGTTCATATGCTTTATCTAAATGATAAGTTAAAACCGCTGAATATGATTCAAAATTATTGATTGATTTAAACAATCTATTTGAATGAAATTTAGAGAATTCTAATGAAAGAAATCCAATAAAACTTAAAAAAACAATTAGTAATGTTAAACAGTATAGAAAATACCACATTATTTATTCCTCATCAATAACCACATCTTCTTCAATTAATTTACTTTCTATAAATCTCTCCTCATCTTTAATAACTTCTTCTATTAATATAGATGAGATCTTAGATGGTCTTATTAATATAATACTATTAGAAAATTCTAATATCGTAACATTCGAATTCTCCAATACTTCCACTAATCTCTTTGAATAAGAAGAAATATTTTCTTCATCTTGATCGTAGAGAACAGCGTTAGAATCATCTTGAAAAATAGTTATTTTTTTCATCTATAATCTATTCACTTTCTTTTAAATACTTTTCTAATATTGAAGAAAATTTAGAATTTAATCCATCTATTTTAATGTCTTCATCATATACATACACTTCAGGAGTTAATACAGGAAGAGTTTCAAAAGTTCTAGGAGCTTGGTCAGGAACTTTCATTTGATCATAAAAGATTCCATCTTTATTTTCTGTAACTTTAGATAGTGTGTAATCCATAATTCCATAAGATCTAATAGTAGCTTTTACAGTTCTTAAATCACTTTCTGAAATTAATGACTCAAAGGGAGATCTAACAGCTTTTCCATTGATTACAAAAAACTTATTAGGTTCTCTAATTTCAATAAAATACACTTTTCAAATCTCCTTCTGTAAAAATAAGGGGGAGCCATTAAAAACTCCCCCCATTAATTTTAATTTTTGTCTATTCGATAGCTTCTTTAGAATCTCCTTCTTCTGGTTCCTCTTCTTCAGCTGTATCGTCATCTTCTAAAAACAAATCTAAATCTTCCTCTACTTCCTCTTCCTCTTTCTTTTTCTTCTCATCTTCATCCTCTTCACCTTCTATCTGCTCGGTAAAGATTCTGAACATTTCCTCAATGGGATCATCCTTCTGCTTCTGACCTGGTCTTGCGGGAAGTAAACCAGCACTAGTCTGTTCCTTCTTTATCTTCTTATCTATATCTAGATCCCCCTCATCTTTCTCATCTTCACCCTCAATCTTATCTTTTAGATCCTCTTCTTTATCTTCACCTTCATCCTCAAAAAGATTGAAAGCATCTGCTAGTTCCTCAGCTTTCTTTTCAGGAACTTTATCAGTACCAGCTTGTTCGTTCTCAGGATCTTCTGCTACTTCTAATTCAGCGATTAGTTTTTCTAGAATAGCATTTTCAAATTCTGCAGTTGCTGATTCTAGATTCTTGGGTGGTTCCATATCATCTATAGCCTCATCCCCTGAACTTTTACCTTTTTCTTTTGAAGATTCTTTTTCAGCATCTCCACCTTCCTCGTCATCTTCAAAAAGATTCATTTCACTAAGTTCATCACCATCACCATCGATTTCGTCTTCGAGCTGGTCTTTTGTCTTCTCTACAGCATCTGCTTCCTCACCAGTTTTAATTTCATTGTATTCTGGTTCAGTGTCAACATCAATCTTAGTTTCTTCATCTTCTAAAAAGTAATATCTTTCTAGAATAGAAGATGCATCTTTCTTTGTCTCAAGTTCCCCACCTCCATCATATGTCAGGATTGGATCAGTCATTGGTCCTCTGTAGTCCATAGCTTTTGCATCATATTCTGCAATAGCTTCTTTTAGTAAACTAACATAGGAAATCTTTTTCGTCGCCATTTTTTAAATCCTCCTAAATATTTCGTAGAATTCCTTAATTTTAAATTATGTTCTAGAAAAATAACATGAAGTCGGTAAGATTGTTTCTCACCAAGATCCTAATCCAGCAAATGAACTATCTGGAGGTGGAGTTTTTGTATTAGATATTTTATATGCGTTTAGAAACTTATAACATTTAAAACTAGTTTTAAAATCTATTGAAACTTCTGAAATACCACTAGTATTTTTTCCAACCCTCATATGAACAATATCTTCAGATCTATCTTTTCCCATTAATGATACAAAATCTGCATTATTTACTTTCTGCATAGATTCTGACATCATTCCTAAAGAAAACGATCTAGAATCCTCCACTTCATAAATTGATCTATTTAACTGGGATGCAGTTACAACTGGAATATTATATTCTGCTGCTAAATCTTTTAACAATGATGTTATGTATCCCAATTCAAATCTATGAAGATCACTTTTAATATCACTTTTTAACAAATCTAAATAATCTATAAATAAACATTTTAGAGATTCTTTTCCATATTGATCTATTGTATCATCAATAATTCTACATATGTCAGCACACCCAATTGAAAATCTGGGAAAATATTTTAATACAGGAATATAATTTTTTCTAAATTTTTTAACAACTTCATTCTTTAAAAAATCTGGACCTTGAGGTGATATAATTCTTATAGATTCTACTTCAGTTTTTTCATATAAGCACTGATACATTCTTAAAAGAGTTTTATCAATTGGATTTTCTAAAGTTAAATAAATCGAAACATGAGGATTGTTATTATTGTTATTTTGATCCTCATCAACAAACGTTTCTGAAAACTTAATTCCATCTATTCTACTTCCAGTAACTTGACTTAGAAGACTATTCATCATTAAGGTTGATTTTCCAGCTCCGCTTCCTCCTCCAAAAATATACAGATATGATTTAATATATCCTCCATTAAATAGTTCATTATCAAAAATTGGAATTCCACTAGGAACTGTATTCTTTCTATCATACTTTGATTTAATCTGATTTACTATACTTGAATAGTCATCATTTACTAAATCTATAGATGTTGCATTTTCTACAGAATCTCCTCTAGATGATCTCATTACATTTGAATAAGTTTCTTTGATGATATTTTCCCCATCTTCAACAACCTTATCCAATGTATCAAATGATCCATTCTTTACACTCTCTATATACTTTAGTAACTTATCAAAATTTGGAAACATGGCGCAAAGTTTTTTCCTTAATCCAATTTGTTTTAGATGATCATCTATTTCTTCATCTAATAAATTTTCTTCTCTTTTCATTACTATAAAATCTAAAACCTTTTTATATTTTTCACTAGCAGAAATACTATCAATAATGTTATCGTCTATTCTATCTTCTAATTTTAATTCACACATCTTATACAAACATTCTATTTTATTTTGAATTGTAACTGGAACATCAATCTTTTCTTTCTTAGAACAGAATAAAATTATATCAATTAGATCTCTATACGTATCTTTTTTAACTTTTAAATTATTTGATAATACAATAGAAAAACAGCTATTCAAAAAAGTGTCTGTAATCATTCATAACTCCCATTATTTTTTCATATATTCTCGATATTATGTTACATGATTTTATTTTAGATTCTGGAGGTGGGTTAGAAATTATAGGTCCAATGTGACCACCTCCAGACAAATTTGAAATAACGGGGAAGCCTGTTCCCCATACCTCCACCTCCCCTCCACCATTTCCACCAGTTTTCAACACCTCCCCCTCCCCCGACCATATAGAATCCTTGGTTGCCGATAACTCCAGAATATCCACTAGTTCCAGAATATCCAATGGTTCCAAAATATCCGCTAACTCCAGAATAATTTCTTTTTCCACCAAGAGCATTTTCAACCCAATCTAATTTTCCTGGACCGTGACATTTTGGACAAATTAATCGATATTTTTCTACCTTTTTAGTGTCAACATTTCTAATGAAGTTCTCAGATTCTATATCTCCTATTCCATCACATTTATCACAAATCATCTCTCCTGGTTCTAAAGACTTTTCTACATCTTCTTTAGTACGATTTTGATCAATATGTGGTATATACCATGCATGATTATCATAATTACTACTCATATCAAGTTCTCCCTACTCTCATATGAAAATTCATCTTTACTTAAATACTTAGAAACAATATATTTACAATAGTTTTCATCCAAACTTGTCAACATATCTAATGATCTAGAAATACTATATGTTTTAACTTTTTGTTTTTTAGATATTTTCCCTCCATTTAAATTTCTAGTTATTTCTTCTGCTTTAGAATTGAATAAAGATGATTCCCCACTATCATATAACTTATAAAGATCTGGAACTTCATCTCTCATTTTATCCTGAACATCTGCATAAGCTTTTAACATATACAATAATGAATAAACTCTGAGTTCTTCATAAAAAGTTCCAGTTTTAGGACTATATACTTCATCCATTGTAATTCTTTTTAATCCAAATTTATCAGACATATCAGAAATACATTTTCTATAGATATCTATTATTTTCATATCGTCTTTAAATCTCATATCTAAAGATGAAGTTTTGATGTCAACTTTTTTAACCATCCCATCATGAACAACTGGAATAAATCTTCCAACCATTAATCCCTTAAATAACCCAGATGAATCATAAGTAATTTCTAAATTCAATTTGTGTTTATTCATTACATGAATCTTAAATAATTCATAAAATAAAATATCTCTAAAATTAGCCCCGCCAAGAACATGGAAATGTAATGTATCTCTTTTATGTTTTAATGCTTGATTTATTAATGGAATCATTGGGATGACATAGATGATACAGGGTATTTCCATATCAGATGACATATTTGCAACTATACCCCCAGTTGCATGATATTTAAAACTTCCAAACATATCATTGTCCACCATAATCTTTGTGTAAATATCCCAAAGTTTTGGGGTTCTAAAATGATGAATGTAAATGATTTTATCTCTGATGGGTTTTGGAAGTAATTGAGCTGTTTGGTAAGATTTTAAATTTAGGTCATAAATTTCATTAAAGTTATTAAATAGTTTACAACCTGGACCAGGAGGAACATCTAGAATGAAAAATTTATCTGCAACGTGATTATATTCTTCTACAAATTTGTAATACATATCAAAAAGAATTTTAAATTCTCTCTTATCTATTATGCCTATGCTAGCCTGAAAACCTGATGAGTCTACTATATATTCAGAATCATTAAAGAAATTAAAGCTTCTACATTTTTCAAGTAGTTTTGCTTCATTCATACTATAATTCGTATATGATTTTCTTCCAGCAAAATTCTGACCATAAGAATGTAAAAACTTATTACATGTTTGTCCAAAAAAATTAGAAATTTGTTCTCTAGTAAAATGATCGTCATAAAATTCACTTTTCATAAATCTATCTAAAATAGATGCCAGTGTTTCAAATCCGGCTGCAACAAAGTTAGATACCACTATTTCACCTCTTCATTTCTTAATCTCAAAATCAACATTTACTATTTCTATTGGTTTTACTGGGTTAATATTAACCCCAACCACCAATTTACTTAAATCAGCTCCTGTCTTTTTTCCAAAAATATTTTCTATCCAATCTAGCTTTCCTGTTCCTTGACAATACATACAAAAAACTACAAAATTATCTTTAATATAAACTCTTCCAGTTCCTCTACATTTATTACAAAAAATTCTTTCATCTAAACCTCATCTTACTATTAATGTTTAGATATTCAAGAGAACAATATGGTTGTATTGTTATATCAACACTTATAGTTCTATCATCTGGATTTTTCATCACAGCAAGACTATAATCATATATTTGTTTAGTATAAACAAGATCTTTCATCTTGTCTATACAATATCCTTTAATTTCATGAACTGTTTCTGATGAACATGGATCTTCTACATACTTTTCAAGAATACCTTTTACATATTCATATAAATTTTTCCTAAGAATGTCACTATAACTTTTTCTCGATCCTAAAACATTATCAATCCAATCTAGTTTTCCACTTCCTGCACATCTTTCGCAAATTGAAGAAGGAAATCTTCTATTTGGTTTTGAATTTGAACTACCTTTTCCACTTCCATCACATTCTTGACAAATATATTCATTCATTTCTCACTAAGTTCCTTCATAATTTGTTCATCTATATCTTCACATATTTGATCTGATAAATCATTTATAATAATTTCTTGTTCGTCTTTAAATAGTAATAGAGAGTTTAATTTCATATTCTGGTAATTAATAGTCCATCCATCTTTTAATTTTGGAGGTCTCTTTCCTACAACAACTTCAATCCAATCTAATTTACCAGCTCCAAAACATCTTGGACAATATTTCCAATGTTCATCATCTCTAAAAAGTTTACCAACTCCATGACAAACATTGCATTCTACTAGTTCTAAGTTCATGATTCTTAAATTCCTATGGATTTCTTGTATCTATAAAAAATCTACTTGTAATAAATTCATTTTTATTATTTCTTGCTAAAATAACTGAAATCTCTAATGAAGTTGGAAAACGAAATGCACCTCCATAACATAAGAAATTTTTACTAGTTATATAACTTATTTCATATCTAATCCAATCCATTATTTCTGAAGGTTTCATATTTCTATTTTCTCTAATAAAATCTCGAATATATTTTTCAATTCCAGAAACCTGTTTTAGTTCTCCTCTTAAAACATAGTCTATCCAATCATTCATTTCATTATTACAAAAAACACATTCTCCAGAAAAGTGATTATTTTTATCTAAGAAATATCCCAAACCTTTACAAGTATCACAATAATACTCTTTATTTTCCATCCACCAAAACACCATACACTTCTGTATAATTTAAAACTCTCATAATCTTTCCATTGAAAATTATTGCTTGTCCACCATTTCTATGAAATATAATAGTATCCCCTACTTCAATTCCTTCTACTGCTGGACCAACACTAGATACAATTCCATATTCCTGAGGTTCTGTTTTTATAGTTTCTGGAACAATTATTCCTCTAACTTTTTTCTCTTTATCCTGAACTACTTCAACTACAACCTTATCACTTACTCCCTGTATCGTTTTCATCTTGTCCTCCTGTTCTCTTTTTAAAGAATTTTTTATTTTTATCAACATTTTTTATAAGTTTTGATTGTTCTCTTAGCACCCGTTTTTGAGCTTCTATTCTTTTTCTTTTTTTCTTAACACTTGGTTTTTCAAACTGCATCTTTAATTTTAATTCTCTTGGAAGTCCACTTTTATTAACCTTCTTTTTGAATCTCTTAATCATTGAATCAATATCTTCGTTTCCTCTTTTAACTACACTAAGTCCTGGTTCTTGTTCATTCCTGTTACTGTAATTATAAATCACCCTACTTTACACCTCCTCTTTTCTCTCTGGTTTCATATTTTGGACACTCCCACATTGGAGTTATAATTCCATACTTAAAACATATATCAAATGACGATTGAGCAATTTCACAATTTTGATGATGGTCTGGTTTAAAGAATTTACAATTTTGATGACATAGACAATGGTCTCTATGTTTTCCTTTTAGTTCCTCAAATACTGAATTATAAGATGAATTCATATCCGAGAATATATGATTGTATTGAATTATTTTCATTTTTTCTCCTTATACAAATCCATAAATAATATGATTTCTAGATGAGAAATTAAACTTATATTTCTCTGCCATATCAAAAACTTTTGGAGAGTTTTCAATTAGTTCTTTCATTTTTTTTCCCTCTACCATTAACCATACTCTCTCACTCAAACCAGATTGATGTAGAGCATCCAAATATATATCATTTAAACCGCTTCCTTCATACACAACTTTGATATAAACATTTGGAAATGTTTTAATATCATATAGAAAATTCAACTGATATTCTAATTCATCATTATTAAACATCTTTGGTGAGAACATATAGTTAACTGGTTTTTCTGGGTTAACTTCTTTAATTAATTTTATTAATTTACATCCATTAGTTTCCACATCTGCTACAGAATAATTAAGATCATTAAGAAGGGAAACAGTTGAGTCAAAGTTTGGATCCCAGCTGGGTTCTCCGCCAGTAACTAAAATCCCAGTTTTGTGTTCATCAATAATTTCTTGAAGTCTTTTAATTGAATATTCTGCTTCTTGAAATATTCTCATCTTCATTTTTGTATCACAAAAATGACAACTTATACCCGCATCCACTCGATTACATCGTTTAAATCTAAGGATTAACATCCGTTGTCCAGAATTTTTTCCTTCTCCTTGCCAGCTTGGAAAACATTCACAAAGGTTCACTGATTTCATATTATCTCCTTTTTATTTATAGTTGTTTGTTCTAAAACTTTAATATTTTATCCTTCTCTTTTGTCTCGTGCATTGGTTCTAAAATAATTTTATATCTATCTTTCCATGAAAACTCCAACATCTTTTTTACATCAGGAATTAAATATTCTGGAAGTCGTGGTTCATCTTCTGGCAACCCAACTACATCTAGTTTTTTCCCCAGACCTTGAAAATTCTTATTATAATTATCAATAACATCTTTTGGAGCTTTATCAAAATCTATTCCTTGGATATGAAATAAATAAGCTTTGGATCCAGTATTATGAATATCATAAACAAGATTGTTCCAATTTTGCATAGCTCTAACACCCTGTGTAATAGTCTTATAATCCTTTAATTTCTTTCCCCATGATATTGGTCTTGCTATTGTTTTATCTCCAGATTTTATTCTATCTGTAAAATCATTTTCTTTTCCATTTACAAACTGATTTATCTTTACAGGAGAATATGTGTCAGTTTTTAACATAATATCAAATAATTCCTGTAAGCACTCTTTTGAATAACTAGGATAATCTGATCTGCGAGTGTCGAGTCCTTTTACTTGTATTTCATCTACTTTAATCCCTTCTTGTTCTACTACATAAAGTGCATAATGCTTCTTTGAAACAAACAATCCTCTTCTAATTATTAATTCATTTTTCATTTCTAATTTATTTCTTTCAATCTCAATATTATATTTACTAATAATTTCTGGAACTAACTTATTATTTAAAAAATCTTGAATCTCATTTGAATATTTATGAATAAGATCAAAATTTTCTAACTTCTTTGGAATCAAAGATTTAAGTGTACAAAATGCGGAATCTGTATCACCTGTAATTACATTTTTTGTTTCTCTTGATAAATCCCCATATATCTCATCTTTAGTTAATTTATCTGGTCTAATATGTTTCCCAGTTTTTAGAAAATCTATATATCTATCAGTTTCAAGAATAGCATTTTTAATCATCTCTTGTCCAGTCAATGTAATAGTTCTTGCACAATCTACATTAAAAAATCTGAATACTTTATTTCCTAAAATTCCATATAATGCATTTGCTAGAATTTTATAAACTTTTTGTCTATTATCATATAACTCTTCTTTATCTTTATCTTTTATTTCTTTCGCTTTAAACATTTCATTTTTATATTTCTTTCTAGATTGAACTAGTCCTTCTAGAATCTGACTGTAGAATGATGTTTCTGACTTCTTAAAAAAACAACCATTAATAGAATAAATTAAATTCTCTTTTTTAATCTTATTAATCAACTCTTCTTTAGTTACTTCAGTTTCTATATTCTTATGAATTGGATCAATTATAACAGAAACTTTATCTGGAAAATTTTCTATATCATATACAAAATCATATCCCTGTTTATAATCTTTTAATTTTAAACAGAATGTATTCACACCAATATTAAATGTTCGAATGATAGATGGGTATAGAGATGAGAAGTCAAAATCAACTACATAATCATGAACTCCTACAATTGGTTCTTTTACAAATGCTCCTTCAAATCCTTCATCTCTATCACTCGAAACTGCATTCTTTGAAGACAATCCTTTTTCCTTCAAAAATGAAACTAACAATGAATCTAATTGACCCATTGAACTTCTAGCCCCTCTAAAACTAGATTTACAAATTCTTCTAAGTTCATCCTGAAAATGAATATGTTTTAGTTTACCATCTAATTCTTCTAATAATGTTACATCTTGAATATTGTAATCAATTCCTCTGTTAATATTAGTTTTATACAATGTTGCAAACATTGATGACAATTCTAATTTTCCTTCAAATTTCTCTGATAATGAAACTGCATTTAAAGAATAACTCTCTTTTTTTGATTCTGTATATGCTTTATACATATCTAACATATCTAAACATACACATCCTGCTATATCTACATATCCCTGAAATAATTCAAAATAAACTTGACCAAACTTAGAAATGGTGCTTGGATCTATTCCAATCTTTTTACATCTATTAATAAAATATGGCAAATCAAAATAATTAGACGACCACCCAGTTATAACATCTGGTTCTAATTTTCTAAGAGTTTGAATAAACTTGGTTAACATTTCTTTTTCATTTTTACATATTATAATATTTGAATCTTTTCTAATCGTTTGTTTATCATCTTTAATTATAGATTTTGGATCAACCACAAATGTAATTTTTTCATTTAAATACTTGTATGTTATTATTACAATTGGGTCAGTTGCTTCTTCAATACTGGGAAATGCCATTTGAGTTTTAAATGTTTCAATATCTATAAACATTGTATTTAATTGAACATCTGCTTCATCTTCTTTCTTCTGCAGATAGTAATCCTGTGTATGTTTAACTGTGATTTTTAAATCACCCTCATAAGTTATTTCTGGATCTAATGTAACTTTATTTTTGTATGGAATTTTAACTTGATAAAGATCATCATATGGAACAACTTTCTTTGCAACCACTCCTTCTTTTAATTGATAACAATAGTAGTCATCATTTTCTCTATGATAAACTTTGTTATTATCCTTATCTCTAAATATGTATAATACTTCATTTGTTTTAGATAAGAATTGAACATCTACTAATCTATAATCTTTTGTATAAAACTTATCTGGAATTTTATAATAATGAACTCCAGATTTTAAATCTTTTGTATCTATTATTTTTTCAAGAATTTTAGATCCCAATAGTTCAGAAACTTTTTTCATATCCTCTTCAAACTTTATTTCATATTCTTTTTTTCTATTTACAAATGATGGATGCAGCATTATAAAAACATCATACCCATTCCACTTGAATAATTGTCCTCTAAGATTTGTAATGCCAGTCTCAGCTATTCCAAATGCACTCATTGGAGTAGTTCCCATTAAAACTATTAGTTTTGGTTTACAAGCTTCAATAATTTTAAAACAATTTTCTTTACATCTTTCAATAACATCTTTATCTGGATTACCTGTTGTATTATCCTCATTAATAGTAGCACACAAAACTGTGTTTGTTAACAACCATTTAAAATTCTTCTTGATATATTTATCAAAATATTTTCTAAACAATTGTCCTGTTTTTCCAATTAATGGAATCTCTTTTTCTACTTCCGTTTTCCCAGGATTCTCAGAAATAAAAACAACTTCTACTTTCTGGAGATTTTTTGGAGAGTTTGTTTCAAGAATACATGATGGAGATTCAAATAATTTGCATGAAAGACAATCTGCGAAAGATGATTTAATTGAATACATCTTACTCCTTTTTGTAATATGTTCTGGATACAAAAAAATTTATCTTGATTCATTTAAAAGATAAACCACTATATATATTAATTTTTGAATATTAAATATTGTATTAGATAGCTGAGTGCTGATAAGTGAAGTGGGTATGCGACACTCACAACAATAAACAGCAGCCGGTCGCACGGAGAACGAGTTCATGCATGAGGACTCGCAATATTTAATATTCTCCGATGAAGCGGAAGTGAACCTAAAGCA
>Ga0209777_10003197_pt1 | contig 20599 bp, 17 predicted proteins | sample FrelakmetHBP12HB_FD_187147 | JGI IMG/M metagenome (GOLD analysis project Ga0209777, IMG submission 187147) | Freshwater lake sediment microbial communities from the University of Notre Dame, USA, for methane emissions studies -HBP12 HB (SPAdes)... | ecosystem: Environmental > Aquatic >...
CCCTTGACAATCTTCAATCATTTTTTATATTTTGAGTTTTAATCATTAATGATTTATTTAAAAAATCGAACTATGGGGCGGGCATAGCTCAGTTGGTAGAGCATCGGCTTCCCAAGCCTCGGTTAGCAGATTGATTGCCCTAACAGATTCAAATAGTCCCCTCTTAGTCAAACCTTTATTTTCGATAAATTTTCAACAAAAAATTCGGATTGGCATTTACTTGGTCTCGGAGGTTAGGAAGTTATTGCCCCATAACCTCAGAACCTCCGTAAACCTCTGAAATAACTTTCCTGAAGTTTAAATATTTAGGATTAAAGACAAAAAGCTTTAACCTCCGAACCTCAGAAATTAAGGAGAAACACCCTGTTTTGATCTTTATCAAACACCACCCACCATCGCCCCGTCTATCGGATCGGCTACACTGAAATCAATGGCCAAGGCGGGAAAGGCTTTAGCTAACTCTTTCACACTTGGAAGACCCATTCCATTTATCCAATCCTTCCTTATCCCAGGGGAATAGGTTTTAGGAATTCTCCCCCTTGACCATCTGACTTCAATCTCTCCGCTTTTGATTGCTGGGTCTATCCATGTCTCGATGGTGTCCCTTGATATATTTAACTCCTTCTTCAAATCTTCACTGGTTACTGGCCGTCCATTCTTTTGGTATAGAGAAAAGATTGCATCTACTATTTTTTGAGTTGTTTGACTTGTGCCTGAAAGAGATTCCTCGAAGATAGGCCCTAACAGGGTTGCTGCCATATAATAATCCTGAAGGGTTGCCTCAAGGTATTGAATACCATTTTCTTCATCATTCTCCCGCTGGAACTGATGGAGGAGAGTGATTATCTCGATACCAGCAAGCAACTTTTCAAAATCCCTTCGCATCCTCAATGGCCAGTTAGGAGTCCTCTCACTTAGAAACTTAGCGTAAGGAATCCTGACGGGGTAGTATTTCAACATCCGCTGGGCGTTTTGATATGCCTTTAGGAAAGAGAGGTCAGAATTGAAATCCAAATAACCTTCAGCTATTTTGTCTTTCACCCGTCCTGTCTGCTCATCACTCTCATCCATGAAGATCGACCAGTTGCGGGTTTCATTTTCGGGGTGAATCTTTATGGAGGTTGTGGTAGCGATAAAGCTCACTGGCCCTTCTATTTCTATACGTTCAGTTCCCAATCGCCCTTCCTCATCCCTCTGGACTGTTTCAAAAACCAATCTGCCCTCCGATTGAAGTGCCCTTATGTTATAGAGGGCCTTCTCCATCCCTTCTTTCTCACAAATCAGTATCGCTTTGTGAGCAAGGGATTCATTAGAATAAATCAGGGCCTGCTTACTCATCCCCGTCAATTCCTTATAAGAATTCTCAGGGAAGAACTGAATCACCTTTTTCACGAGGTGATTCTTGCCGGATGAGCTTTGACCTTTGATTAATGAGGATAAGGGATGTTTTTGAATCCGTGAACTGACGCAGAGGTAGATGATAAGCCCATTTCTCTTTTCCCCAGCAACGCCAGCCCTCTGAATATCTTCCCCGATCCCGTAGAGTAAGCTCCTTTTTTTCAGAAGTTTATAGGCTTCTTCCTTCTCCTGCGCAGTCAAATAAGAACTTTCATCAACATTTTTTAGGGTATCTGTAGCGTCCATTTTAAAACCTCCTTTAGTATTGATTGATATTTCCTCATCTTGAGTTGCTTCCTCCATCGCTCCTCCAACTTCATCTTCTTTCCCCCTTTTCAATAAAAGAGTCTCCTTTTCCTGCGGTAATAACCCATCTTTTTCCGATGGGCCTTAACTCTCTGATAGCGATTCGTCCTGGGGGACAACGTGATTCCTTCGGGCCATTCAATCTTGAAACCAAATGCCTGTAGGATGGCCATAAAATCTTGCGTGAAACAGCTTGCCAAGAAATCCTTAATGGGCTTCTGCTCGGAAATAGCCTTAAATGTTCTGTCCTCTTTCTCCTGGAAGAATTTAATCTTTTCTAATAGCTCCTCCATAGATAACTCAAGCTTATAAAACCGAGGAATCAATTTCACACAAATCCTGTCCAGGTGATGAACATAAATCTGATGCTCCTTGTCATTCCTTCCCAAGCCTTTCGTTTTTAGCTGCCTGACAATTTCGAGGCTTTCTTCGTGCCCTTTCAGATTCCGCTGTTTCGGGTTCCCTCCGTCAATCCTTTTCAAGATTTCTGCCTTGCAAGGAATTTCGTTTTCTTCTTTAGCCCCTTGCAACACCTCCTCTATAACTTCTGGGTAATCGGCCATCCTCTGTGCCTCATATGATTGCTTTTCTGTAATACCCAGACTTTTCAAACTTTCCTCGGAGGAAGTTTGATTTTTAAACCATTCACTCTTCCGATCTTCATGCGGCAGGTTAATATCTACTAAAAACTCCCCCAGCTTAGCTTCGGCTTTGAAAACTTCCTCTGCCAAAATCTGACCCTCTTCGACTGCCCTGTCCCTTAATTCTTTAGCAACGTTAATTTTGTCCATTGCACGAACCATTGCAAGGTACGCCCTGAGTTTTTCACTACTCTGGAGGACAAAATCCCGCAATTCTTCAATCTCTGTCGGGAGACCGTTTGCCCGAGGAACAATGCCTTTATTATTAAGCAGGGCCTCTTCATCAGGCTCCCGGGAATAGGCTTTAAGTGCTTCGTCCTCAAACAAGATGAGATCCTCTAATGTCACCGTGGTCGAAGGCGGGTTTTCTTCCGTCCACTCCGGCACCACAATTTCACCTTTTTTCATTGATTCAGTTAATCGATCACTTCTCATTTTTTCATCCTCCTTTTTTAGTTTTTACGTTCCCGATAAAAAGGGAGCTTCTGTTATAGCCACATTCCTTCTGCCTCCACGCTGTTGTGTCTGCGGATCGGGTATTTTGATCCCTCCTTTCCCCCTGATCCAACCTATGATGATGTTATGGTCCCGGCCATAACATCATCCCTCAACATAATTAAAGCGAGAAGTTTGCTTTTTCTGTTTGTAATTTTTTTTCACAAGAGATTTTCATCTCTAACTTATTGAATTTGATGCGAAAGAAATTTTTCTATAGGATTCATTGGATTTTTCATTCGACCCACAAGTCATTTTGGAGTATATGCGATGTGATATATATTTCTGAATGATATCAAACCATTAGAAAATTACACAATATATTGAGTTTCTTTGGACTATATGTAGTGCTTCTTACATGGGGATCAGGGTGCCCGATTTGCTTGCAATATATCCTTGCCCCATTACCTACCGAGTGAATCTGAGAGACCAACACCAAGTGAAGATACCTTTTGGATTCGATAAGAATAGAGGCGAGACTTTTTTATAGAAATAATATTAGAAGGAGGTGAGGCAGATGAAATTGAAGTCCTGAGAAGGTGATGAGTTCACCGGTAGATTCCAGAAAATCTTTTATAGGCAAAACCTGTTAGCCCTTTCCTCACGGGTAGAGCGGAACTCTTAAAATCGGGAGATTGATGCTCCCATCAGCTAAATGAAAAGGAGAAATGAGATGAAAAAGATTCCAATACAAAAGTTTAAAAAGGAGAAAAGTTTATGGAAAAGACAGAAGTTAAAAAGGTTAAGGGAATATATGATGTATTTCTTGCCTCGTATCTTCACACTCACGGCTTCCAAATAATCTTTACTCGAAAAACAAATCCCTATCACTTAGAAATTTGTTTTGAATTAACTCCTGAATTTGAGCAGGCGATTTCCGACTACTTCAGCAAAAACGATAAGACCAACGCATTGAGTTATGCGGAAAGTTACCGTTCTCTCAGGGCTATGATCCAGACTTTGAAGTTTGGAAATTTGGAAGGGGGTGAGCGGTGATGGGACACCTTGACATAATTCGAAAAAGGTTTTCAGGGCGTGTAGAGCAACCCGTTGAGTATAATTTCTCTGAGTCTTTGAAAGATGCCCAGAGTTTCGTTGGGACTTGCGGTGAAGCTATACAGGTAGCAGATGATACCCCCAATGAAGAAAGGCTCGTTCCTGAGTTAGTCAGTGAGCCATTTCAGCCATCGGATGGGGGAGATGAACCAAAGGGGGATGATAACCTATTAGCATCTGAGAAGCAGGGTGAACCTATAAAAGTGGATGAATCCACTCCACAGGGTTCTCTCCCCGATGGACGCACACGAAACGAATATGGTGAGTGGGAATTTGACGATGATTTTGAAGAAAGCTTAATAGCCCTGTTAGTTCGGAATAAAGAATTCAGAACCAAATACGGATACCTTATCAGGGCAGAATATTTCAGTTCTCAAAGAGCGAGTGATATTTATATCATCGCTTCTGAATATTTTGAGAAATATGAAAATGAGATTGACAAATCTATTTTAAAAAATGAAATCAAACAGTATCATGCCAACTTCAAACATCGGGATGAATCCGTTGAAGCCTACTTATTTGTTGCAGACAGGATGTTTGACCTCGACATATCCACGATAGCAGAGTATGCAGCCGATAAGATCATTCGCTTTGCAAGGCGAAGGCAAATAAAAATCAACTTGAGAGTGATAGCTCAGAACGTCATGGGCGAGGAAGAAAAATTAGAAGCGTGCAGAGGAAAGATTGATGAGGCACTGGATATCGGAAAGGAAATATTTACTCCAAAACCTCCAATTGATATCACCTTCCCCAGGGATACTATCATGGGGTTCCTCAAAAAGTTTGCAGACACCTATTCCCAAAATTTTGAGTCACCTTGGGAATTCTGGGTTTTCAACGGTGCAGCTTTCTTAGGAGATATTATTGCCAAAAGAGTTCGTTTAGAAACATCTTTAAAAACTGAACCCCGACTTTACGTTGCCTGCATCGGAAAATCTGGGATCACAAGAAAATCTGAATGTGAACGGCAGACTTTTTATCTCTTCAAAGAATATTTTGACGAATACCTGAAGGATCAGAAACTAAGTGTCTGTCGTGGGGTTGGTTCCGCAAATGGTTTAGCGAAGTTTCTATTGAAACATCCGTGTGGCATTCTTCTAATAGACGAGATGCGAACGATCATTCAGAAGACAGGTATTAAAGGTAGTGTGCTTCTGGAAACTCTCACTGGTCTGTTTGACGATAACCACTATTCCAATTACACGAAGGATGAAAAAATTGATATCCAAGATGCCAGCCTCTCCTTCATCGGGTCTACCACAATAAAAATTTGGGACGAGATGTTTGACGCTCCGAGCGTAGGCACAGGATTGGTAAACAGACTCTGGATCGTGCCAGGTGAGACCGATAAAATAATTCCTATTCCAAACATCCCCGAACGAGAGAAACTGAAGGTCATGGTCAGTTTAACAACAGCCCTTGAAAAATTCCCTGTTGATAAAACTATCACTCTCAGCATGGAGGTTGACGCTGAGGAACTTTGGAATAACTGGTATCGGGAAAATAAAACAGAGAAATCATATGATGAAACTTCAACGAGACTTGATACCTACGGGAGCCGATTTATGATGATTCTTGCAGCCTCTGAGGGAAGGACTTCTATAGATGCAGACTTGGTTGCACGAGTGATCAGCCTTCTGGAGTGGCAGAAGAATGTACGGATACTTTATCAACCAAAGGATTTCAATAACCCTCTCGCCAGAACGGAAGACAGAATTCGCAAGGCTGGGTTGGAGAATAAAGTTTGGAAGCGTGGAGAGTTAGAAAAGAAGGTTCACGCTGAGCGAGACGGATTGGATGTATTCAACCGAGCATTAAAAAATCTCGAAGTGAGAGGAGCCTTAACAGGTACTGGGAAACGAGAAAAAATACGATTTCTTAACCCCCATTAAAGTTGGGGGTTGAATGGGGTTTAATGGGGGTTGAGTTAAAAAAGTTACTTTAACCCCCAGAGATCCCCCATTGAAGTGGGGGTTGATAATAATCAATGGATATAGGGTTTTTGAATATAAATAACTCAATAATCCCCAATCCCCATCACCCTCAATATGATATTTATTTCAAGACTTGTATATAGGTGGGGATTATGGGGAGTGATTAAATTTCAGGTTTCAAAAAGGAGGTGATTAAGATGGAATATAGAAGCGAAGATGTCAAAGGTTATAGAGTCGATGGTGAGTTAGTGTGTATCAACTGTGTGACGGCTGAAGATGATGAAGGTCTTCAACGGGACGAGTACCATCCTTTGGAACCACATAAGTAGAGCCCGTTTCAAGGGCAGTAAGAGATATACAGATACCTAATATCCCTTTGGTTAGCCGTAAGGCTTTTCTGGATAGGGATATAGGGCATACCTGATACCTTTTTATTTCCCGTAAGGGATACTATCGGTAAATGATATTAGAAGATATTCTGATGTCTGTCTGTTCCGTTACCCGTTAGGGTTAGGTTCGTATGCATGGTATCCCTCACGTCTTGTTGCTCTTTGGTCGCCCTTTATGGGCATTGGATTGCTGGTTTCGTATGGGTATTTCTATGGCGTTAAATGAAATCCAAATCCTTGATACCTGTTAATTACATTTTATTACTCTTTAGGCAAAGAGGTCGTGAATGTTGGTTCTTACACGGTTAAACAAAAAGGACGGGACATTTTTAGGTGAAAAAAGAAAAGTTGATGATCTCTTCTCAGAATACGATATTAAACTCCGAAATTGGATTCTGGAGGAATTTAAAGATGACCTGACCCTTTATAACTATCTGACATCTCCTGTTACCGAACTTGAAAATCATCCTGCATCAATGGAAAAATACGTGGCTGAAAGCATCTCAAATATACGGAGGTTCGTTAGGGCGTTGTGGCCAAGGAAAATTAAGAAGGGGAGAATGGTTCAAGTCGGGTCGGGTTGGTTAAATTCCAAAGATAAAGAGAAGATGTTTCGGCATAAGGTTATGTCTACGAAGAAAGAGATTGATTATTTTTATAAAAATTTTTTTGGGAGCCATACGCTTTAAAAATCGAAATAACCAATTCCGCCTAAAAACGCCTCCCCACCCAAACGAAATCCAGCAGATTGGGTGAGATCCAAAGAATCACAGTAAAGATGGCAAATAAAGCTGTTATCAGGTTTATCAGATGCAGACTCCACCTACAAGTCGTTACTGGAGACCATATTCAGGAATCGAAGATTACGAGTTGAAAGAGAGGATGAAACGCTTTAAGTCAATGGTAACCCTAAGCTGTGAAAGCTAGGATTTGACTATACACACATTGTCAAGTGTGATGGTGACTTCTTCCGGCACTTTTCATTTCCCAAAACCCTAAAAAAGTGTATAATACAACCCATATTTCACAATAATAACCTAACACGGAAGGGGCGCGATGAGCGAAGCACACCGCGTGCACTTTTCCGGATTCAACCGTATACAACGGAACGAGGATAGAGACCGCAGAACAAATCAATCCAGCGGCGGCTAAAAATTCAATTAAGGCGACGGAGAATAAGCCTCTGCGGTTTTTACAATGGCTCGTTGCTCAGCGCCGAGCGTTAGAGCGCATAAAGGAGGGAGCATGTTCGATTTTGGAAAGAAAAAACCCAACGAACGAATGCTGGCGATGATCTCAATTGAACTCTCCATGTTTATGCGCTGGGTCGAGGACAACCGCGGCCGGATGCTAAAGCCGGAAGAGGCAGAGGATATTGCCAAAAGAATTCTCACTAGAGGGAGTTTCGAATTTGGGAAAGGGGAGCTCTTCCAGATTACAAGTCTCGCCTTTGCAAGCGATGCGGACAGAATTGATGAATTTCGCAAGCAGTCGCACTTTGACGACACCATCGATGGATTCTGTCAGAGTATCGGTATTGCGAAGCCTTAGCGGATCTCTCGAAAATGCGCTCTAACTTTAGGCCGAGCGGACGGGCCGGAGTCGCGGAGCTTGTGTTTCTGGGTGCAGCGGCCCGCTACTCACCAAGACGTTCCTCCCTTTCAACTTATAATCTTTGCTTCCTTACTATCGTTGTCCGTAATGGTAGGTGTAAGTTCCATACATGACTCCCCGTCAACATCCTAACTCCAATTGAGCAAGGTAAAAGCGTCTCTCGGACGACTTTCTAATTACAAGGGTTGGGTAGGATGTTGCAGAACGACGGGGAACCCGCCTGCTAGGGTTAAACCTATAATGCCTTAAAAGATAAAAAACACTTGACTGGAATAAACAAGGAAGAAGCCCTCTTTTTTTTAGAAACCAGCCGACCTAAAGTTCAATTTGGTGCTAACACCTACAACTGTTTACTCTGGATAACCTTCGAAGTTAATAATTATCAGCAGAAATGTACAAATGCAAGCAGAGCGATTTCCAAACTTCACCCTCTGATTTACTCCTGCCAATCAGAATGAGATTAAATCTGGAAGGCTTTTTCCACAGCGGAAGATATTGAAAAAACTCTTATATTATTGCCCTTGGGATCTCCAGGGAAGAGGAAAAAACCTGAACGATTGCCGTCGTAAAGATTTTGCCTCCTCAATGATCTCAGGATGCTCATCCCGAGAGTCATTTTCTAACTGGGTCAAATGGTCGCTCCCTAATTAGAAAGAAAGGGGGGCAAAGCAACTATAGGAACCCTGCCCCCCTTTCTACCAATTAGCACCTGCACATACTTTGGTTTGTTTTGTTCACAAGATATCCAGCACCGGCGGTTTGGGTTCAACTATCGTATCGTACCAGTATGGTTGCCGCATGCCGACGAAGTCCTTCCTCCTGAGCGCGTTGCTGGGAAAATCAGCACACACACTTGTAGTATCCATGGTAAAGGAGATAATCTCATCTTTATCCGAGGATGCCCAGACTTCGGGTCGCGGGAACTCCCAAGGGTCGAAGCCGAAGATACCGCTAAGCCCCATCATGCCGTTCCCGTGCTGGTTACTAAAAGCTACATGGGTGCCATTGTCGAAAGCCCTGCCTTTAGCTATGTGCCAGTGGTGAGGGTCGTCTCCTTTTATAATCGGGTCAGCGAAGGGTATCTTGGTTGCCCCCAGAGTTACTGGCGCTGGACCTTTTAAAGCGGCACAGATACAAATTAGGTCGCAGCCGTCTATGGCTAAACATCGGGCGGGTTCAGAAATGACTGCGTCATACCCTACTATTAACCCTACCCTGCCGGCAGGAATGTCAAAGAAGGGCAAACCGAGATCACCAGGCTGAGCCCAACTTTTATCCACACTGGTCAGGTGCAGTTTTCGGTATTTACCCACTACTCCAGCGGGCCCCACCAGAATTGCAGAGTTGTAAAGCGCTCCGTCGGCCTTTTCGGCAATACCGGTAGCGATGTAGGTTTTTGCTTTCTTGGCCAACTCTATCAGCTTCTTTACAGTGGGACCTTTTGCCAGGTCTTCAGCCAGCCCTTCGGCTTCCGCTTTGCTTTTGATAATACCTGTTGTGGCCAGCTCTGGATAAACGACAAGGTCTACATCAGCACCTGCTTTTTGTAGCAAAGATTCCATCTTCTTTAGGTTGTCATCAACCTTGCCGGATACTGGGGCAAACTGAGCAGCTACAATTTTCGACTTCTTACCTGGCGGCAGAGGGCGATAGTCGTAGAGGCCAAAGAACATGAACGGGTTCCATTTATAGGGATTCCGAGCAAAAGCAAAATACTGGTCCGGCCGTCGGTCCAATATCTTGTTCTCAGGCCCTCCCATAAATCTCTTGTCTCTGGCTTTGGCAATGTCAATCTCCCCGTAAACAATGACATCCGCATGCTCCTGAGTATGAGCTTGGATGGTGCCATCAGGATTCAGAATGCAGCTTCCTCCGCTGAATTGCACTGTCCTTTCAAGGTCCCATCTATCGGCAGCAATAAAATAGACCCCATTTTCAAAAGCTCGCGTAATCCAGGTAGGGCAGGGGCACTTTTCCAGCAGCCAGTTAGTGGGGTAAACAATAACATCGGCACCCTTAAGTGTGGGAACTTTTATGCTCTCAACAAAGAAACCGTCCATACAGATGACCCCAGCGATATTGCCAATGTCGGTTTCCCACACCGGGAAACCGAGGTCGCCATCCTTAGCCCATTTTGGCTCGGCGACAAAGGAGTGAACCTTGCGGTATTTCCCGATTAAACCATCCGGGCCAAGTAGGGCGAAGGCGTTGTAAAATATGTTGGTGCGTGGGTCAACCTCGGCTAAATTGGTAACAATCCAACAACCAAAAGAGCGGGCAACCTCTCCAAATTTCTCTGTCGTTGGGCCCGGAATGGTTTCTACACAAGGAACAATCTCCTCTCGGTCATACCAGCAATAACCGGTACAGCCCATTTCCGGGTTCACAATCAGTTTAGCTCCGTTCCGGGCGGCCTCGCGATTCATCTCTATTTGCGCGTTAACATTTCTTTCCTTCTCACCTAGTTTGGGAGCGAACTGAACGGCAGCTGCCTTGTATTTGGGAATCTTGGGTAATTTCATATTCTTATTCCTCCTTTTATTTTGAATTCATATCAACCAACTTGCTCAATTACCACCAACCTCTCAGCATCGCATAGCCAGGAATCCACAGAGTGAAGATTCCGATTAACACTATTATCCAGCCAAATATGGGGCCAGCAAGCTGCTTTTTGCCCAGTCCCAGGATAAGGAAGAAAACAAACCAGGCAGCGCCCCAGATTAGCCATATAGTACCAAATCGCCAATCACCCAAGCTGAAATTCATGTGTGCAACAAACGGGGTAATTAGGGCAACCAGAAGACAGTACCAACCGAGCCCTCGACCATCCAAATTCAGCAGATTGGTGAAACCAATTCCGATGTACGTAAAGGCAAAGAGGAATACTCCGCCAACAGTCATCCATGTAGCGTTGGAGAATAGCTGGAATACCATTGAAATAATCAACAGAATAACCATCCAGCCACCGATAATGAAATTCCAGACTCCACATTCTTTGGAGGATATTTTCCCCAACATGTTGAGCCCGTTGATGATGAATATGTATGCCACAAACCACAAGATAAGGGCTATGATTAAACTGGGATTAGCAAATTGCATATAATCTCCTCCTTTAGTTAGTTTTTGTTTCTGTAGAGCATCCCTAAATTACTAACCTCTTCTCTGTAACATTCACCTCCCTTCTTTTGTAGTAACATTAGAAAATAGGCACTGCGATATGCTCAGCACCCCTCACAAGCTTCCTTGTCTTCTTGAAACTGACTTAACCTTTTCCTCGTGAAATCATGAAAGAATCCACGCCCCAAGTCATCGTTTTTCCCAACTGACTATTGCGTATTTAAGTGTGAAACTGTTTGTGCGCTGGGCAGTCCCGTAATGATTTTAAAACGCTACGTATTATTTCCGAAGGTCTGTCTATTGTCTACAAGGCCTTAAGTATCACATTCAGAAAAATTGTCAAGAAAAAAATAGGCTGTATTAGCAAAAAAAACAAGATAGTCAACGAATGGAGCTTCAAGGGTGAATTGGATGAAGATAAAAAGATAATTTTTAAAATTGGTTAAGTTAGGTTAGAAAAAGTGAGGAAGGATATATCAAAAAAAGCACCGATGATTAACAATTGAAATCAAGCATGTCTTACTAAAATGCCCATGTGTTGACTTCAGGAAGAAGCAAACGAAATATCTCTTTACCAGTTTTTCAAAATGAGCCGAAGGGGAGGATCAACGAGTTCACCTACTACTCTTCAGCCGGGGGTTGCTTTGGGAGTCGATGATTACTGGTAGAAGTGATGAGTCCCGATTCAATATATGAAAATCATATCGTAGCTTTTTTAGGGGTCTGAAAACAGCGTATAAATAGCAGCTATCGCAACCTGGAGAGGACAGGGTAATCTTGGAGTGCAACATAAGTTTGTCCCGGAAAAAGTATGTCTTCATGCAGTTCACTATAGTGAACATAAAGTTTGAATTTAAACTTGAAGTCCCTATAAAAAAATTATCCTTTTTGTGAGATCTTCTTGATTACTCGATTATTACCATCCACAAATACAAGTTTTGGTTGGTAGCTCTTTAATTTTTTACCCTCTATCAGGCCGTAACTGGCAATAATAATGAGGTCTCCCTTCCTTGCGAGGTGGGCCGCCGCCCCGTTTACACAAATGATCCCGGAACCTTTTTCTCCTCTGATTACATAGGTTTCAAATCTATGCCCATTGGTAATGTTGTAAACGTGGACATGCTCAAAGGGGAAGATATCCGCTGCCTTCATCAAAGTGTCATCTAAGGTAAGGCTTCCTTCATAATGAAGAGCAGAATCAGTGACAGTTGCTCGATGAATTTTAGATTTCAACATGAAACGTGTCACTTTAATCCTTCCTAACCGAAACTTAATCTAACAATACTGACAAACGGAAGATCACTCGGCTTTTTCTGGGACTAATTACCGATCTGCATCCTTTAGTCTGAAACTATTTATCCAACACTTCTCTGACTTTTCTTGTTAATTTGTCTACCGTAAAGGGCTTTTGAATGTAATTCATTCCTTTCTCTAAAATACCTTGATGAGAAATAAAATTCTTTACATAGCCAGACATATAAAGCACCTTCATCTCTGGATAAAATGACGTTAGACGTTTGGCTAATTCAGGGCCGTTCATCTCAGACATCACCATATCCGTTATCATCAGATGAATTGGGCCATCATGCTGTTTGGAAATAGAGAAGGAATCACTCCCATCAGATGCCTCTAAAACTCTATACCCTTGCATCCTGAGAATTCGCCCAGTTACCTTCCGAACCTCTTCATTATCCTCTACCACCAAAATTGTCTCATTCCCGCGAGGAAGCGCCTCCTCTAACCTTTCTTCCATTATTTCCTCCTCATTCTGAGGTTCGTCTACCCGGGGAAGGTAGATCTTAAAGGTTGTTCCATAACCCGGCTCACTATATACCCAGATATCCCCTCCACTCTGCTTCACAATCCCATAAACCGTAGATAACCCTAATCCTGTCCCTTTTTCTTTCTCCTTGGTCGTAAAGAAAGGCTCAAAGACTCTCTCTTTGACTTCCGGAGTCATCCCCACCCCTGTATCACTTACCGAAAGCATCACATAACGACCTGGGATTAATTCGATGTGGGTATGAGCATAAAGTTCATCCAATTCCACATTGGTCGTCTCAATAATGAGTTTCCCTCCAGAAGGCATCGCATCCCTGGCATTGACCGCGAGGTTCATAATCACCTGCTCAATCTGCCCAGGGTCGGTCTTAATCCTTCTCAAATCATCAGCTAAAAAGATGACCAGTTCGATATCCTCACCAATAACCCGACGAAGCATCTTTTCCAGATTTCTCAAGATGGCATTCAGATCCAAAACCTTCACCTCAAGGACCTGACTCCGGCTGAAGGTCAATAGCTGACGGGTGAGATCCCCTACTTTCTCTGATGCCTTTTTGATCTCCTCGATGTTTCCTTTCAAGGGACCTTCTTCTTTAAGTTCGAGAAGAGAGAGTTGACTGTAGCCTTTGATGACAGTAAGAAGGTTGTTGAAGTCATGGGCAATACCTCCTGCCAGCCTGCCAATAGCTTCCATCTTCTGAGATTGGCGAAACTGCTCCTGAAGAACGATCATCTCTTCTTCTGCCCTTTTACGCTTCGTGATATCGCGAGCATTAACTACAATGCCCTTCACAGACGGGACATGAAGGAGATTACGTGCAATGGCTTCAATATTTCTTAACGAGCCATCTCGATGCCGAATACGAAACTCTAACTTTGTGGCAGTACCAGGCTTTTGGACCCCTTCTTCAAAAACCACCAAAACCTTAGCAAGGTCTTGGGGATCGATATACCTAAAGCTATCCTTGCCTATAAGTTCTTCAGGTGAGTATCCCATTACCTCTTTTATGGAAGGACTTGTATAGCGAAAAGTTCCATTTGCATCAAGAATAAATATAACATCCAGAGCATTCTCAATGACGGAGCGGAAGTATTCCTCGCTGGAGCGGAGTGCTTCCTCCATCCGCACCCTTTCTGTAATATCATTTAGAAAGTTTAAGGTGGCAGGCTTCCCCTCCCAGTTAATCAGGGCTGCGTTAATCTCCAGCCATTTGATGTTCCCTTCCTTGTCCAAGATCCTGAATGCATAGATGTGAGGAAGGTCTTTACTTTGTAATCGTTTTAGGTTGTTTTCAATCACCATCTCCCTATCATCCGGATGGATGAATTCAGTAAATGGTTTGGAGGATAACTCTTCCTGGGAGTAGCCTGAGATCTCCGATATTTTTGGGTTGGAAAACTTGACCATCCCATCCTGGGCGATGAGGATGCCTTGGTTGGCGTGCTCCAGACCAGATGATATTTTCCCTCAGATTCCCTAAGCGCCTCCTCCGCTTGCTTTCGCTCTGTAATATCACAGAAAATCACGACGATTGTACCATCATTCAATAAAGTCGGCTTAAACTCTATCTCCTTTATCTCCCCATCTTTACAAACCACACTAAATACCCTATCCACCCCTTGCTGGATAACATTCCTCTTACAGGTATTGATAATTTCTTGCCTGTATTTCGGAAAGGAATTTACTCTCTGAAACCAATCCTTTCCAGAAAGGACATCTCCCAGAGTATAGCCTGTGATATAAGTGAACGAAGGATTGATGTAGATGAAACTTCCCTCCTTATCAATCAGAGCTACCCCATAAGGGGCTTTATGGAGGATGGGGAAAAAGCTTTCCCTCTCCTTTTCTAATAACTCTTCTGCTTGCTTTGACTCAGTTTCAACTTTAATAATTTGCTGACGAAGTTCTACCAATTCATCTATTATTTGTTTTTTAGTCTTATTTTGATCTCTCTTCATGTAAGGCTATAGAAAAAGAAACGCTTTGAAAATCTCAGGGGGTTGCTGTTTAAATATTTCTTTCTCCATTCATAATTCGCTCTTAATCTCTGAGGTATCTCCCAGTTCGCAACACCGAAATATTGTCTATTAACCTGCCTCTTCCAATTCTTACTACAAGAGAAGCTAATGATTAGAGGTTTATGGTTAAAAGCTCCTCCAGAATCTCTACCCCCATCCAGTTTGAAACAGCATTGTGAGAATTATTTTCCAAATGAATCGACTCCTATATTTTAAGTTTCTCCTGAAGAGCCACTGCAAACTCCTCTTTCACTTTTTGCTTTGGCCCTCTTTATTCTATCCCCGAGCATACCCAACTTCCCGACTATACTCACATCAGTCTTATAGAAAACTTCCACTTCATTTAGTGAAGCATTCCATAAATCCACAACACTCTTTAAACAAAATGGCCTACTTTGGTTTGCCTATACTCTTTGATTCACCGGCGGCAAGGATTACTACTGAGATAATAGGTACCATTTTTAGCCTTAGTAATAGCTAATCATCAACCTTAAGGTTGGGCTCATTCTCCAATACCTCGGCTAAGCGCTTATACTCTTCGCTGCCGAAGGATTGAAATTGCGAAGCGAGCAGTTCTGCATACTTAAAACCTTTGGCATTAATCCAGTCCCGATGAACATTATCTCCTCGGCCCATCATGTGGCGTACCAAATCTGCAGATGTACGTGAAACTTTATTGCAAACAGGACAATGATACCCCATGGTTACCTTAAGAATTAAATCATGGTTCTATTTTTCCTTTTTCCCTTTCTCTTTTTTTTCCTTTAGAGCTTTCAGGACCTTTCCCGGGGTTATCGGAAGGTCCCTTATTCGAACACTAACAGCATTATATACCGCATTTGCCATCGCACCGGCAGTGGAACTTGTAAGTCCTTCACCTGCCTCCTTAGCTCCAAATGGGCCCTCTGGTTCATATGTATCAACCTCAATCCCTACCGTTTTTGGCATATCCACAGAGCGAAGAACTTTATAATCGCCAATAGATGGATTGAGTATTTTACCATTATCCATTGGTTGGTCTTCGCAAAAGGCCCCACCAGCTGCTAGCATGGTTGCCCCTTCCACTTGTCCAAGAACACCTATGGGATTGATTACTTGGCCACAGTCGTGGGCGGTCACTATTTCGATAAGTTTTACCTTTCCTGTTTCAGGATCTACCTCTACTTCCACCGCTTGGACTCCGAAACTCCAAGCGGGAGATACCATCCCCTTACGATGTGGGGTGTAGTGCCCTCTGCCGATGATCGTCTGGCCTTCCTTAGCTCTGATCACATCTGAAACAATATCGAAATAGGAGACATATCGTTCTGGCCGGTCAACCATGTAAATTTTATGGTCTTTTATATCCAAGTCGTAAACTACGTTGGGTTTCATTTTCGCATACGCGAATTCCAGCAGCTGACGTTTGGCGTCGGCTGCCGCCATCTTGACAGCATTCCCATTCATCAATGTCTCACGGCTGCCCCACGAACCGAGGTCAGCAGGGCCAAGGTCCGTATCCTCGGCGTGAACTCGAATATCCTCCAAATGCACTCCTAGTTCTTCAGCACAGATCATCGCTAATGTTGTATCAGAGCCTTGTCCTGTATCACACGCTCCAGTAAACAAGTCCACTTTCCCGTCAATGTTTATTTTGACCATGGCCGCAGAAAAAGCATATGGAGTATTAAACCAGTTAAAAATACCCCCTGACATAAACGCGTAGTTGCCTATCCCAATCCCTCGATTGGGAGGTAGCTTCCATCGTCCTTTCATATATTTTTCGATAGCGTCATAGCACTCATTGAGTCCGCAACTCTGAATATACGCTTGACCAGGAACCTCATAATGAGGAGTGACAGCGTTCTTACGCCTGATTTCAATGGAATCCATCTTCATTTCTGCGGCAAGCATGTCTATCATGGATTCACCTGCGAAATAGGCTTGTGGAGCACCAAAACCACGCAACGCTGAAGTGGGAGCAGTATTCGTATAGACCCTGTAGCCATCATATCGGTAATGCGCCCACTTGTAAGGCATACACGAGTAAAATCCAGTGAGATAAAGGGCAGTGGATCCCATCGCCGTATAGGCACCGCCCTCAGTCACCACTCTGACTTCTTTTGCTAGGAGTGTACCATTTTTTTGGGCCCCCACTTTAACGTAATAATACATAGGCGTTTTCCGCTTGGTGGCCGTAAACTCTTCTTCGCGAGTAAGGATTATTTTAACTGGCCGGCGTAACTTCTGTGATAGGAGAGCAGAACAAAACTGAGCAGAATCCAGTTCAAACTTGCTACCGAAGCCCCCCCCAGACGGCGGTTTGATCACTCTCACGTCGCCCTCTCTCATGCCGAGCATCCCTGCTAACAATACTTGAATATAATAGTTAGACTGAGTGGAGGTCCATACCGTAAGCTTGCCGTCATAGCCGAAGTCAGCAATTGCACCATGAGTCTCCATACAAAGATGAGCCTGCGATGAGGTGTGAAACTGGTCTTCGAGGATATAGTCGCACTTTTCAAAGGCTTCGTTGACATCACCCCATTCAATACGGCGCGTCACATTGATATTGCGCTCCGCATGTTCGTGAAGTTTTGGGGCTCCTTCCTTCATTGCCTCAAGAGGGTCAAATACGGCCTGCAAGAGCTCATATTCTACATCGATCAAGTCTATTGCTGCTTCTGCAGTATCTTCATCAACAGCGGCGACAGCTGCCACAGGATCCCCGATATAACGGACTTTTTCGCGGCAAAGAATTTCCTCATCACATAGTTCGGGGAAACGCCTCCAAGGCCCATTTTTATGTCCCAGGGTATCCTTCCCTGTAACAATAGCTTTTACTCCAATCATTTTTTCAGCTAGGCTGGTGTCGATTTTAAGAATCTTGGCATGGGGATGGGGACTTCTCAGGATTTTTCCATAAAGCATATTGGGCAAAACCATATCAAAGGTATACTTGGCACTACCGGTTACCTTTGCGTGTCCATCAACTTTAATATGGGATTTGCCAATGACTGCGTATTGATCGCTCATTTCTCCTCCTTATACTCGCCATTCATTACAGCCGTCATGGCTCGAATAATACTGTTATAACCCGTACAGCGGCATATATTTCCATCGATCGCTTCCCGTATTTGCTCCTCCGTAGGTTTGGTGTTCTCATCAAGGAGAGCCTTTGCTGAAGTAAGCATTCCAGCGGTACAGAAACCACATTGATAAGCACCGTAATCGAGGAAGGCCCTTTGGAGAGGATGTAACTTACCGTCGTTGGCTAGACCTTCAACAGTAGTAATCTCTGCCCCATCTGCCTGAAGGGCGAGTATAGAACATGACTTAACCGCCATGCCGTTTAGAATCACCGTGCAAACACCACATGAGCTGCTTTCACAGCTTCTTTTTGTGCCTGTCAAGCCTAAATTATTTCTCAAGACTTCTACCAGAAGGGTCTTAGGCTTTACATAAAGCTCATAAGGCTGACCATTCACAGTCAATCTTAGTTCTTTTCTCATAGATATCAGACCTCCTTGAGTTTTTCATATAAATCAACCCCGTTTGATCAACTTTAGGACTTTTTAGCTCTGGTGATGGCTTCTTCACCTACTCGTTTAACTAAAACCTTCACCAGTTCCCGGCGGTATTCGGCTGAGGCATGAATATCGGATATTGGATCCGCTTCATCAGATGATATTTCTCCTGCCTTTTTAAGTAGATGATCCGTAATCTTTTTGCCTCTCAGTAGATCTTCTGCCTGTTTGGCTCTCATAGGTTTCGGTGCAGAATTCGCTAACACTATCCGAACGTCTTCGCAATGACCGTCCTTAGATGTCAAAGTAATTGATATGGCAACTCCCACTATGGCCATATCACTTTCGATCACATTGAACTTGGTATAAGCAATGCCGGTGTTCGATGGGATCGTTGGTACCTGAATCTCACTGAGTAGTTCACCATGTTCCAATACCGTCTCAAAGTAATCCAGGAAGAAATCTTCAACGAGTATATTTCTTTCACCATGAACGCCCGTTATGGTTAGAGTCGCATTTAATGCTATCAGTACGGGTGCTGGATCTCCGGCTGGATCACCATGACAGAGATTACCCCCGATAGAACCCCAGTTGCGGGTCTGGACTGATGCCAATCGATTCTCCATTTCGGCAAGAACGCTGAACGACTTTTTAATAACCGGCGACCTTTCTATTGCGCGGTGTGTCGTCAAGGCCCCAATTCTCAATCTCTTTTTGAAATCAGTCTTGATATAGTTAAGCTCCGATATGCCATGAATATCGATCAGATAGTTGGGTTTGATCAACCCCTGTCTCATCATAATGAGAAGGGATTGCCCCCCGGCAATAATCTTGTAATCCTCCCGGTACTGATCCAGCAACGTGAGGGTTTCCTTGAGCGTCTTAGGAGCTATATAGTCAAAATCGTTTATCATTCCGGTTGACCTCCGTTTTATAGAGTACCGTTATCGGTCTCCAAGATGTCTATCCATCCGTTCTGCCCTTTAGTTTTTCTTGCAGGTTCCTGGTGAATTCTTCTCCCACTGACTTCGCTTTGGCCCGCATGATACGTTCGCCAAAGGTGGCCAGTCGGCCAACGATATTTACATTCGTTTGATAGGATACTTCGACCTCGCCGGCTGGGTTTTCGGCTAAGTTGACGATGACATCACACGTAAAGGTACCCATCTTGCCCAACGCCTCACCCCTGCCGACAGCTTTTACATACTTTGGCGGGTCTACTTCCGCCAGGACGGCAGTGAATTTAAATCTCACGGATATCGGACCAACTGACTGTTTGACGATACATTCGTAGGTCTTATCATCAATGGCCCCCACCTTTTCCGCTCCAGGGATACAAGAGGCCAGCGTGCCGGGTTCAAGCAAAAAATTCCACAGATTCTGAACGGGTGCCTTCAGGGTAAACTTTCCTTCAATTAACATTTCAGACTGAACCTCCTCGGATCACCTTTTTAGAGGTCGGTATTAAATGGGTCTAATGCCCTGGTCTTTACTATCGGTATTTTAAAAATCTTTTTAGCCTTTGGGCTGAAAGCCTGATGGGTTATCGTCTTTTTTCCTGCATTCCTCCCGCCAATGTATCCCCGATAGTTCGTGGAATAGCACAAATAATAGTGCCGACCGATGTAAATGGCGCAGTTTTTACACAACTTGCCTAAAAAAGGACATGTCATTTCTTTCTTTGCCAAGGATTTACCCCTATGTAAGAGACTTCATCTTCTCTGAAATTTGAGGGCTTTCCCAGTCTTTTATTGGCTTCATCCATTCTGCCCTTTCAACGAATTCGTCATGGGCGAGAGGAACGGGTGGATGACAAACCCATTGAGGATCGAATTCATCTTTGATCTTCAAAAGCCACTCATGATAATTTGGCCCATACTTGGGACCTGTCAGATAAAGGGGCTGGTGAGGTCCTAAAAGGGAAGTGTAAAAACGCTCTCTTATGTTCATCTTCGCTGTATCCACGTAGAATTGGTCAACACCCGTTGTATCTTCGTCCTGATCCCAGTAGATAAGAAACTCAGAGTAACCCTGATGACCCAGTTCAAAGCTCTGGAACCAACCTGGATCGCCATAATCTGGCATTAGTGGCGGAGTGTATTTTTTCTTTAGCTTTGCATAACTTTCTCCATGGATGGTTGCTTGTGAGAGCGTTTCGATCACGTAATCAACTGACACGTACGATCCGCACATCAGCCACATACCGGCTGAATCAGCATTCTTGATCCAGGATTCATCCGATGGCTTGGTAGGCCTGGAGATACCACCAAGCTCTTTCATGATATCATTTAACACATTCTCATCGTACTGCATCTGCTCTTCAGAGGTAAACCCTATGAGCA
>Ga0209777_10003198_pt1 | contig 20597 bp, 19 predicted proteins | sample FrelakmetHBP12HB_FD_187147 | JGI IMG/M metagenome (GOLD analysis project Ga0209777, IMG submission 187147) | Freshwater lake sediment microbial communities from the University of Notre Dame, USA, for methane emissions studies -HBP12 HB (SPAdes)... | ecosystem: Environmental > Aquatic >...
TACACCTTGGAGCCCGAGGCCTTGTCAATGCCCTTGGTCATGTCCCCGTGGAGGACGCCATCTCCGTCCCCGTCGGCAACAATCTGCGCCGTGGCCCCGCGCCCATCGTTACCGAAGACGATAGCCACGTGGCGGCCCTCAAGCACCGCCCTCGTAGAAGCCTCACCCACCAAAGTCTTGAAGGTCTGAACGAGGCTTCGGCAGGAGGCTTGGTCGATGATCTTGTTTACCGCGCCCACGGTCACCGCGCTCAGCGCGCCGAGAACGACGAGGACCACCAGAACTTCGGGAAGCGTGATCCCTCTTTCCCCTCTCACCTGCGGCATGGCGCATCTCCTAAGAAAGAGGGGGCGGCGGCACTACCGCCACCCCCTCGCGTCTTCCTCTCCGTTACAGGGTCGCGTAAGGGCGGATGCCATCGAGAACTTTGGGCCCGATCCCTTTCACGTTTCGCAACTCGTCCACGCTTTTAAAGGTTGTGTGGGCCGTGCGGTACTCCACGATACGCTGGGCCGCCTTGGCGCCCACGTGTGGCAGCTTGGCGAGCTCCTCGGCCGTGGCCGTGTTGATGTTGACCTTGGTCCCCTCGGGCAGTTTGGCGCGCGAGGTCTTGGGGGCCTTCTTGTCCTGTGTGGCCGTGTCATGGCCGCCCGATTTCTTTGACTGGGAGGCTGAAGGCCGGCTTCCCGTCTTCTTGGCGTGCGTGGCCGAGATCCGGCTCTCCGCCCTCTTGGTCACGAGGACGAGAGGACGGCTGCCAGTCTTCGGTCCCTTGGCCGACAAGGGCAGGGTTCCGAGGGTGAGTGCGCCGATGATGGCCAACGCTCCGAGGGTCCCGATCCAGTTTCTGAGTTCCTTTTCCATCTTTTCCTCCTTGCGGCTTCGCCGCGCCTCTTTCCGGTGCCCCCGGCCCATCCGGGGGACGCCGCTTGAAGCGCACGCTCCGTGCCAGGAAGGAAAAAGACGGATTTGGCATTGATTGAAAGAGCTGTTTCAGGACCAAGGCAGAGCCTGGATCTCAGGGCCGTGACACTTGGCGTGGACGCCAGGACTTAACTCCTTGCCTCAGAGTTGGTTAACTTGCCAGCAGGCGGAGACGTGCTGCGGACAGCCGGTTGGTGGCGGCCTCGGTTCTAACGTCTTGATAACTAGCCACTTCTTCTAAACTGGGAGGCTTTCGAACGCTCCGGCTGGCCTTCGGGGCCTGGCAGGCGGCTTGCCCGTTCAGGACCAGGAGGTGATCCATGGAGATCGCACGGTTGAGTATTAAGGAACTTCCTCTGGATGAAAGGCCCAGGGAGCGGTGCCTCCGCTGCGGGCCTGGCGCTCTGAGCACGACGGAGCTGCTGGCCATCCTTTTGAGGACGGGGACCCGGGGAAAGACGGCCCTGGATTTGGCGGGGGAACTCCTCGCGCGGTGTGGCGGTTTGAGGGCGATCTCCGCCCTCGACACTTCGGAAATCGCCAAAGTGAATGGGTTAGGGCCGGCCCGCGCTTGCCAGGTCGCCTCAGCGCTGGAGCTCGCACGGCGCTTCACGGAAGAAGAGGTCAAGCTAGCTGAAACCCTTTCGGGTGCGGAGGAGGCCTACAAGTTCCTCAAGCCCAGGCTTAGGGACCTTCCTTACGAGGCATTCGCCGTTATTTTCTTGAACCAAAAGCACGGCGTCCTCGCGTACCGCGAGCTTTTCAGAGGCTCGGTGCACGCCAGCTCCGTTCACCCGAGAGAGGTCGTAAAGGCCGTCCTGAAAGAGAACGCGGCGGCCGTCATCCTGGCCCACAACCATCCGTCGGGCCATGTCAGCCCGAGCCCCGACGATCTCAGGCTCACGGAAGATCTGAAGGCCCTGCTGGCGCACCTCGACGTCCGGGTCGTGGACCACCTCATCCTCGGCGGGAACGGGTACTTCAGCTTTGCGAGGGAAGGACTCTTGAATAGGTAGGAGTGAGGAGTGAGGAGTGAGGAGAAAAGTAAAAAGTGAAAAGTGAAAAGTAATCAAGAAAGGCCGGACGCTTGGCCGCCTACCAATGCCTCAAGTGGGTTGGCTCTACCGAGTCCAAGTGAGGGAGAGTTCGCCTCCGTCAGGATTCTTGAGCAGGATGTCCGTCGGGATCCCTTTCTGGAATTGCGCCTTGAGGGTGGCACCTCCCTTGAGCGTGAGGGATATGGGAGGGTTCCATTGCACCTTCGGCCATTCCCGGCCATTGATGAAGACTTGCATCCCGTACTGGAGGTTGCTGCCCGTCAGGGTGAGAGAGAACGGCGGCGCTTTTTTGGAAACGCCGCTGATCACGATGGGATCTGGGACCCAGTCGCAAGGTCCCCATATCATGGCATCTCCCACCGCCACATACCGTCCATTTCCGTAGCAAAGGCCACTCAGAAGGCCCTCGAAGGCCCTTTGGACCGTCCAAGTCGCCCCGTCCAGGCTGGTCGCCACGAGGGTCGGCCAACACCAGGAAAGCGCCACGAACCGCCCGCCGCCGAAAACCACGGTAATCAAGTCGCACAAATCTGCCGCTTGTTCAGTCCATGTCAACCCGTCCGAGCTGGTGAGGACGATCGCCCCTTCCTCGTCTTGATCCTCTCCAACGGCCACAAACCGGCCGTTCCCAAAGGCCACGTCCTTGAGCCGTCCAGGCACGTGTGTCTCATGGCGGGACCAGGCTTTCCCATCGCGGCTCGTGAGTGCCAGAGCCTCAAGGGTCACGTTATTGTAACCGACGGCGACAAAGGAGGAGGCTGCGTACGTGATCGCGTTGATGCTTGAGTTTCCCCCAATGGCCGGCTCCTGCGTCCAAGACAGGCCATCCGGGCTCGTCCAGACGATGCTTCCTCCGTATTGTGTTATTACGAACCGGGAATTGCCGTAGGCGACGTCCCCGAAGTAAGATTTAAAGCCGGCTTGGCATGCCCAGCTGATTCCGTCTAGACTCGTGAAAACCTCGCCGTATCCTCCTACGGCGACGAAGGTGCCAGCGCCATAGGTGACGCCCCACAGGGCCGATCCAAGATCGCTGTAGTTCACTTCCCAGTTGACGGCGTCGGAACTGCTGAAGATGCGCCGGGGGTCTCCATCCTCCCAGCCTCCGACAGCTACATATCGCCCTGCTCCATAAGCGGCGGCCCAGAGCAGCGTGTCGCTGTTCAGCCAATGGCTCACCTCGGACCACAAAATCGAATAGTCACTCACGAGCACGGTTCCGGTAAGCCCCACCGCAACGTAGTGGCTCCCGCCAGACGTGACCTGCTTCAAGCCACGGCTGGTCTGAATGGACCGGTCGGTCCATGTAACGCCGTCTGGACTCGTAGCGATGAGACTGACGGAATATTCAGTTCCATCTCCAACAATCAGGAACTCCTCGCTCGTGAAAACAACGCTGGCGACACTCGCAGGAAACGATAGGCCTGGATCAACGATCGTCCAGTGAATCGCATCTTGACTTACATAGAGAATGGAAGGATCAAAAGGGTCCCCTGGAGCACCGGCAGCAACAAAGCCCTCATTCCCGTAAGCGATCGAAAACAGGTTGATTGATGGGTCAAGGATCGTCTGCGACCATTCGCTCCCATCCGCACTTGTCAGCAAAATCGTTTCAGCGCCCGTCAGGTCAGTTCCCAGGACCACAAAGCGCGATCCGGCCCAAATGGCCGACCGGAACCAGCCCTCAAACCCTTCGAGCCTGGGTTGCCATGACTGTCCGTCATGGCTGGTAAGCAGAATGTTGGGAGGGGGGTACGAATCCCAATCGTAGCCGGCTGCCACGTAACCTGGGGGGCCATATGCGATGCTGTGGATGGAAACGCTTGTTCCAGAGGGGACATCCGTCCACTCGTTCCCATCCGTGCTTGACAGGATAGTTCCCGCCTCGCCTCCTACGAGAAAACGGCGCCCATCGAAACAAGCGGTATAGAATCCGTTGAGGTCTCGTCGAGGAGGAATGGTCCAATTCGCGCCGTTCTTGCTCGTGATGAGCGCGCCGCACTCTCCAGCCGCGACGAACGTCCTGTTTCCCCAAGCCACCGCATTGAGCGTGTTCCCTTGCGGGAGTGGGTCGGCCCACCGCCAATCTTCACCGCATGCTTGGGCGTGGATGGCAGGACCGAGTAGAGAGAGCGCGAGTAGAAGCCCGGCCGCCGCAAACGTCCGCTTCATGGCACTCTCCTTACCCAAATGATGTTTCCCTCAAACTTCCTCTTGAGTATAGGTCTCGGTCTGTCATCTAACAAGAAAGGGCGGCCTTTCAGCCGCCCCTCTTTTCATCCGCCATTTCTCTCCGTGCTCTCCGTGCCCTCCGTGGTGAGTCAATTTGTTGGTTGATTCGTAGGGCTCTCTTTGTGCCCTTTGTGTCTTTGTGGTAAATCAAATTCCCTTGAACGTCTCACGTGCAGCGTCGAGCGTCTTGTCTATGTCCGCTTCGGTATGCGCGGCGCTGACGAAGGCCGCCTCGTACTGGCTGGGGGCGAGGTAGACACCGCGCTCCAGCATGCCGCGGAAGAATTTGGCGAAGAGCGCCGTGTCGCTCATCGTCGCGGAGGCGTAGTCCGTCACGGGCCCCGGGGTGAAAAAGCCCGTGAACATGGAGGCTATTCGGTTGCCCGTGAAGGGGACTCCCTTGTCCTTGGCGATGGAAGCCACGCCGTCGCAGAGGCGCGCGGTGAGGGTCTCCAGGCGCGGGTAGAGGGTCTCCCTTTCGCGGTCGAGGACTCTGAGCGCCGCGAGGCCCGCGGCCATGGCGAGGGGGTTGCCCGAGAGTGTCCCGGCCTGGTAGATGGGTCCCGACGGCGAGACCCTCTCCATGAGATCCCGCCGTCCTCCATAGGCGCCCACTGGCAAGCCCCCGCCGATGATCTTCCCGTACGTGACGAGGTCCGGGACCACGCCGCTCCTTTCCACCAGGCCGCCCAGCGCCACGCGGAAGCCCGTCATGACCTCGTCGAAGATGAGAACGACGCCTTCGCGTTTCGTGATCTCGCGGACGGCTTCCAAATAGCCAGGCGTGGGGGGAATGACGCCCATATTGCCGGGCAGGGGCTCCAGGATGAAGGCGGCGATTTGGCCTCTATTCTCCGCGCAGGTTCTTTCCAGGTCGCCCGCGTCGTTGTACGGGATGACGAGTGTATCCCTGGCCAGAGAGGCGGGGACTCCCGGGCTTGAAGGGGTCCCGAATGTCAGTGCGCCGCTGCCCGCCTCAACGAGGAGTGAATCCGCGTGGCCGTGATAACAGCCCGAACACTTCACGATCTTGTCCCGCCCCGTGGCCCCGCGAGCCACGCGCAGGGCGGACATAGTGGCCTCCGTGCCCGAGTTCACCATACGGACCATCTGAAGGTGTGGGAGGCGTGAGCAGAGCCACTCCGCCATCTCGACTTCGAGGGCGGTCGGAGCCCCATAGGAAGTGCCGAGAGGAAGAACTTTCGCAACCGCCTCTCGGACCACCACGTGGTTGTGGCCGAGGATCATGGGACCCCAAGAGCCCACGTAATCTATGTAGGCGTTCTCGTCCACGTCGTAGACGTAAGCCCCGTCCGCTTTGGCGATGAAGGGCGGATCTCCGCCTACGGACTTGAAGGCCCGCACCGGGGAGTTCACGCCGCCCGGGATCCTCTTTGCGGCCCTCGCCATCAGGCCAGCGCTGACCTCACGCTTCATGTCGGCCTCCCGAACGGAGCGTGCCGGGAGCTTCCCCCCGGCACATCCCTCAAAGCCAAAAACATTTCACCACAAAGTCACAAAGAAAGGATCTTCTTTTCTCTCTACCGTCCTTCGTGTCCTTCGTGCCTTGGTGGTGAACCTATTCCTTTTCTTTTGTCTCTGCAACGGTGACGGAGACGCCGAGCTTGGCGCGGATCTTTGCTTCGATCTCGTCCATGAGCTTGGGATTCTCCACGAGGTACTGGCGGGCGTTTTCGCGCCCCTGCCCCAAACGCATTTCGCCGTAGCCATACCAGGTGCCAGACTTGTCTACGACCTTGTGCTCCACACCCAAGTCCAGGATGTCTCCGGCTTTCGAAATCCCGATGCCGTAGAGGATGTCGAACTCGGCAATCCTGAAGGGCGCGGCCAGCTTGTTCTTGGCCACTTTCACCTTCACCCGGCCGCCGATGATCTCGCCTTTGTTGTCCTGTATGTTGGCGATCTTTCGGATGTCCAGGCGAACGGAGGCGTAGAACTTGAGGGCCCGGCCGCCGGTCGTGGTCTCGGGGTTTCCGAACATGACTCCGATTTTTTCGCGGAGCTGGTTGATGAAGATGATGGTGGTGTTGCTTTTGCTCACGATGCCCGTGAGCTTCCTGAGGGCCTGCGACATGAGGCGCGCCTGAAGGCCCATGAAGCTATCCCCCATGTCTCCCTCGAGTTCGGCTTTGGGGACTAGGGCCGCCACCGAGTCCACGACGATGACATCGATGGCGCCGGAGCGCACGAGGGCTTCGGCGATCTCGAGGGCCTGCTCGCCCGTGTCGGGTTGGCTGATGAGGAGGTTGTCCACATTCACGCCGAGCCTGGCCGCATAGTCGGGGTCGAGCGCGTGCTCGGCGTCCACGAAGGCCGCCATCCCGCCCTGCTTGTTGCATTCCGCCACCACCTGAAGGGCCAGCGTCGTTTTGCCTCCGGCCTCGGGGCCGTAGATCTCCACGACCCTCCCGCGGGGCAGGCCGCCGATGCCCAAGGCCAGATCCAGGCTCAGGCTCCCCGTGGGGATGACGGGCACTTTCACCTTGGCGCCCTTTTCTCCCAGGCTCATGATGGAGCCCTTGCCGAACTGCCTCTCGATTTGGCTGATGGCCGCGTCGATCGCTTTCTTCCTCTCTTTGGAAATTTCCATGGCCCTCACCTCCGTTCCCGGCTTCGAAACGGAACACCCGTTCCCTTCCGCCGAGAGAGGTCTAACATCAAGAACTGTGCCATCCTACGCGAGGTCCTCGCCTACTAGCAGCAACAGCATGACGGCCTTCTGGGCGTGCAGGCGGTTCTCGGCCTCGTCGAAAACCACGGATTGCCAGGAGTCGATGACCTCATCCGTGACTTCGTCGCCGCGGTGCGCGGGCAGGCAGTGGAGGAAGATGGCATCCTCCTTGGCCTTGGCCATGACCCCCGCGTTGATCTGGTACGGTCCGAAGATGGCCTTTCGCTTCTCCGATTCGCTCTCCTGGCCCATGGAGGCCCACACGTCCGTGTAGACGGCGTCGGTGCCGGCCACGCCCTCCTCGAGGCTGTGGGTGACCGTGATGAGGGCGCCGGTCTCCCTAGCGTCCTCTTGGGCCGTCTGAACGACCTCGGGCTTCGGGTCAAAACCTTCGGGGCATACGATTCGAACGTTCACGCCGGTCTTGGCGCCGCACAGCATGAGGGAGTGGGCCACGTTGTTCCCGTCCCCTACGAAAGCCAAGGTGAGGCCCTTGAGGTCGCCCTTCTTCTCGTAGAGCGTCAGGAAGTCCGCCAGGGCCTGGCAGGGGTGGGAAAGATCCGAGAGGCCGTTGATGACGGGGATGGTGGCGTACTCGGCAAGGGTGATGACGGACTCGTGCGAGAAGGTGCGGGCCATGATGATGTCCACCATCCGGTCCAGGTTGCGCGCGATGTCCGGGACGCTCTCTCGCTTGCCCAGCGAGATGTCCGCAGGACCCAGGTAGATGGCGTGGCCACCCAGTTGGGTCATACCCGCTTCGAAGCTCACGCGGGTCCTCAAAGAGGGCTTCTCGAAAATCATGGCGAGGGTCATCCCCTGCAACATGTCCTCGTAGTCTTCAGGCTCCGCCTTGAGCTTGATCGCCAGGGAGAAGATCTTCTGGATGTCTTCAGCGGACAGGTCGTGTATCGAGATCAAATCTTTACCGAACATGTGTTCTCCTAGTCATTTTCCTTCGATGACTCGTTGACTCGTTGGCTCTCTGGCTCGTTGATTCTATCCTTTTCTGGCGATCTGCATCTTGACCTTGGCCTTCTCGTGTAGGATGCGCGTGCCTGCCTTGCCCTGCGCGGCCTCCTTGAGGTGCTTGGCGTCGGTGATCAGGACGCTGCCGCCCTTCTTGGCTAGAAACGCCACGGCGGCCTCAATTTTCGGCCCCATGGAGCCCGGGGGAAACTGGCCCTCTTTCTGATACTGGAGGATCTCATCCAGGGGCGCTTCAGAAATCGCCCTTTGGCCGGACTTGCCAAAGTTCACGAAAAGGCACGGGACGGAGGTGACGATGAGCATTTCGTCCACGTCCAACTCGCACGCGAGAAGGACCGATGTGCGGTCCTTGTCGATGACGGCTTCGACACCCCGGTGCGTCCCGTCGAGATCGCGCACCACGGGAATTCCACCCCCGCCTCCCGCGACGATGATCGAGCCCGTCTCGTAGAGAGCTCTCAAGGCTCCCACCGAGAGGACCCGCTTGGGCTTGGGCGAAGCCACCACCTTCCTGTAGCCGCGCCCACTATCCTCCACCATGGCCCAGCGTTCCACCTCCATGAGGTGCTTGGCGCGGTAAGCCGTATAGAAGGGACCGATGGGCTTCGTGGGATTCTTGAAGGCCGGATCCTCCGCGTCCACTTCGATCTGGGTGAGGACGGTCATGAGGTCCCGGCCGATTCCGCGGCGGTGAAGCTCGTTGGAGAGGGCCTTCTCCAGGATGTAACCCATGCTCCCTTGGGTTTCCGCCACGCAGACGTCCAGGGGGAGGGGTGGGACTTTGGTAACCGCCTCCTCCACCCTGATGAGGTTTTGGCCCACCTGCGGGCCGTTGCCGTGCACGAGCATGATGCACGAGTAAGCTTCCAGAAGAGGCACGAGCTCGCGCGCCGCTTCGTCGGCGTTCTGAATCTGCTCGTGTAGGGTCCCCTTCTCGTTCGCTTTGATGAGGGCGTTGCCCCCGAAAGCGACCAGCGCTCTCTTCATCACGATCATGCCCGTCCTATAACACCTTCTTCAGCGGTAGCTCAAGCGTGGGCTGGCCGATCTCCTGGAGCTCGTACTGCACCCTGACCGATGGCTTGTTAATCCGGATGATCCGGCCCAAGTCGATGGGTGTGGCGACCACCACGAGGTCGCAGTCGGTGGCATTGATGGTGGCCTCCAGATCTCGCATCTGGTGGTCCCCGTAGCCCATCGCCGGCAGCAGGACTCCGATGTCCGGGTACTTCTGGTACGTGGCCTGGATGGAGGCCACGGCGAAAGGCCTCGGGTCGACGAGATCCGCCGCGCCGAACTTCCGGGCCGCCATGACGCCGGCGCCGTAGCGCATCTCCCCGTGGGTGAGCGTGGGGCCGTCCTCCACCACGAGGACGCGCTTTCCGCGGATGGCGTCGGGGTCGCTCACGCTGAGGGGCGAGGCGGCGTCTATGACCATGGCCTTCGGGTTGACCTGGGCGATGTTGTAGCGGACCTCGTCGATGTCTTCCCCGTTCGCGGTTTCGATCTTGTTGATGACCACGACATCCGCGCGCCTGAGGTTCGCCTCGCCGGGGTGGTAGGCCACCTCGTGGCCCGGCCTGTGCGGGTCGACGACGACGATCTCGATGTCGGGCCTGTAGAAGGGCAAGTCGTTGTTCCCGCCGTCCCAAACGATGACGTCGGACTCGCGCTCGGCCTCTCTCAGGATGGCCTCGTAGTCAACACCGGCATAGACCACCACACCGCGCTCGATATGGGGCTCGTACTCCTCGCGCTCCTCGATGGTGCAGTGGTGCTTGTCCATGTCCTGCAGCGTGGCGAAACGCTGGACCCGCTGGGCCACTAAATCGCCGTAAGGCATGGGGTGCCGGATGGCCACGACCCTCTTGCCATGCGCCTTCAAAATCTCGACGACCCGGCGGGTGGTCTGGCTCTTGCCGCACCCCGTGCGCACCGCGCAAATGGAAACCACGGGCTTGCTGGAGTTCACCATGGTGTGGTCGGCGCCCATCATCATGAAGTCGGCGCCCGCCGCGATGACCGTGGAGGCCTTGTGCATGACGTCTTCGTAAGCGATGTCGGAGTAGGCGAAAACCACCAAGTCCACTTTCTCTTTCTTGATGATGTCCACGAGGTCCTTTTCGTCGTATATGGGAATCCCCTCGGGGTACCCCTCGCCCGCGAGGGCGGCGGGATACTTCCTCCCCGCTATGTCCGGTATTTGCGTGGCCGTGAAAGCGACGATCCGGTAGTTCGCGTTGCCCCGAAAAAAGACGTTGAAGTTGTGGAAGTCCCTCCCGGCGGCACCCATGATGAGAACCTTCTGGGGTTTCATGGAAATTCCCTCCTTGAGATGCGGCTGCCGAACGTCGGCGAATTCTTCGCAGTCAAGCTTTAAAGCCTACCATTTACAGGTGTTTTGGTCAACGTGCTAGCCCACCTTGGCCGAGTGAAAAGGCCCCTTTCGTCCCTTGACACGTAGGGGTCGTTTTGCTTTAATACACCGGCCGGGCGGGAATAGCTCAGCTGGCAGAGCACAACCTTGCCAAGGTTGGGGTCGCGGGTTCGAATCCCGTTTCCCGCTCCATTAAGAACTCCCTAAGGGGCCGTTGGCCCCTTTTCTATAGTGTTAATCTCGAAGGAACAAGGGATTCGAAGGGCGGGACCCCCTAACGCTTTTCTAAGAGGCACAAAATTTCGACGCCGTAGGTTTGCGGGAAGAGGTCCCAAGGCTGGAGGCGGACAGGGACGTAGCCCGTGCGGCGGAGGTCGGAAAGGTCCCTGTCCAGGGAAGGCAGGTTGCAGGAGACGTACAGGATACGCCGGGCGCCCAAGTGACCGAGGTTCTCGAGAGCCCCTTGAGCTCCTGTCCTGGGCGGGTCCAACAAGATGGCGTCGAACTTCTCACTCTTGGCCGCCAGGTTCTTCACCCACTCACCGGCGTCCCCAGGCAGCTGTTTCACGTTGTAGATGGCATTGCGCGCGGCGTTCTCTTTCGCATCGGCGTGGGCGAAGGGACTTGACTCGACGGCGAGCACCTCCGAGCAGCCCAGCGCCAAAGGCAGAGCGAAGTTCCCCACCCCCGAGTAGACATCGAGGAGGCGCTCGTGGCGGCCGAGGCCGAGCCAAGCGATGACGGTTTGAACCATCCGGCGGTTCATGGCGTACTGGACCTGGGTGAAGGAGCGGATGTCGGCCGTCATCTCCAGCTCGCCCGGTGTCCCTCGGTCCCGCTCCAAACCGAAGCGCACCAACGGCGCACCCCGCCTCGCATGGACTTCCTCGGGTTCCAAGGAAGGTGTCACGAGGACTCCCGCGCATCCGGCCTTCTCGGCCACATCCGCCAGGACACTCCAGCTATCCTGTTTCCCTTCCTTGCCCATTTTCAGGTGTATCGAGTAGTGATCTCCGGCCTCCGATCTGGCCAGGGTGAGCCCCTCTAGAAACCGGGCCGCGGGCTCCTCCTTCAGGGCGGATCTGAGCCGGCCATACAGGCTGTTGTAATCACCGTCGAAGAGGAGGCAATGATCCACATTGACCACATGGTGGCTTTGTTCTTGATAGAAACCAATCCGGACCTCTTGCCCCGAACGCACGACGTGGAAGTTTCCACGGTGGCGATACGCCGTGGCGGACTCGGAGGGTACGATGGGCTCGACTGGGATCCCAGTCATGTGGTGTCTCAAGATGGTCCTGACAAGCTCCTCCTTTTCCTTGAGCTGGCGGGCGTACCGCACGGGGAGCCACTGGCAGCCGCCGCAGTGGCTGAAGAACTTGCACTTGGGGTCCACCCTATCCTCACCGGGGCGCAGTACCGCCTCAATGCGGCCCTCGGCGTACCGGGACTTGACTCGGTCCAGAACCACGAGGAGGTGGTCGCCGGGCACCGCCTTGGAAACGAAGATGACCTTGCCCTCGTGGCGCCCCACGGCCTTTCCGCCCCAAGCTAGGCTGCTTACCGTGAGCGCCAGGGGCGCCTTCCGTCCAGAGGTTTTCCCCGGTGCGGTGTGGACGGATTTTTTCTTTAAGCGGCGCATGAGGGACAACCTTAGCACGGGGGGCCAAAACGGGCCAACCGACTTGCCACTCTCAGGGGGACCCCAAAAATGGGAGGGGCCCCCTGGCGCTTAGGAGCAGCCAGGGGGCACTATCTGAACGGTGGGCATTTTAGCAGGTGGGATAGGGTTGGTGGCAGGAGACCGCCGAGGCGGCCCACAGATATAGGAAAGAAGGTTCAAGGTGGGATTTAGACACTGTCACGACCTCCGGAAGACCCGTCCTCCTTGTTCTCGGAGGGCTTCTTTTCGGAGGGCACGCTGCCGCCCTGCCGGCGTGCATAGTCTGTTACGTACCAGCCGCTCCCCTTGAACTGAAGCGCAGGAATGGAGAAGCGCTTGTGGACGGTGCCGCCGCACGAGGGACAAACGGTCATGAGAGGATCCTTGAGCCGCTGGAACCGCTCAAAGCGCTGCTGGCAGGAATCGCACTGATACTCGTAAATTGGCATCGCCTCGCGTCCTTTGGCATGCTGCCGAGTCGAATCATAGCTCCTTGAAACGCATTTGTCAAGTGCTCCAATAAATGCATACTACGTTCACGGCACTATTCCAAATGCCCCGACCGGTTATGGGGGGACATTCTCAACCTATTCTATTTTAATGGCATTATGACATGACATCATGCGGCTACATGGTTATCAATTTCCGATTGCGGCTAGTCTCCAGGTTGCTTTTTTTCTTGTATGAAAAGCGGGGGCCGATACTTTGCTTCAGCCTCTCCAGGCCGGGTATACTAGCCCCCGAATGAAGGAGCAGATCATGGAGGCGGCTGTTCGACAGATTCTCGTGGCACTGGGGGAAGACCCCGATCGCCCTGGCCTCGTGCGCACGCCAGAAAGAGTTACGGAGACCCTCCTGGAGCTCACACGTGGGCTGAGGGAACCCCTATCGGATGTCCTGGACCGGGGCGTATTCGACGATCCATCTAAGGCTTTGGTTCTCGTGAAGGACATCCCTTTTTACAGCCTCTGCGAACATCACCTCTTGCCTTTCTTTGGTAAAGCCCACGTGGCCTACGTTCCCGCCGGCCGCCTGATGGGCCTCTCGAAAATCCCCAGGCTCGTGGAGCATTTCTCCCGGCGCCTTCAAGTCCAGGAGCGCCTTACCGAGCAGATCGCTGACACGCTTGCGGGCGTGCTCCGGCCCCGCGGCTTGGGGGTCGTCCTCGAAGCCACTCACATGTGCATGGTGATGAGGGGGGTCCAAAAGGAGGGGAGCCTGGCTACCACATCCGCCCTTCGTGGCACTTTCCTTTCCGACCTCAGAACGCGAACCGAATTCATGGCCCTCATCGGGGGTCAGAAGCCGCCGGGCTAAGGGCCTGCTCAAGGATAAGGCGTGGCCCCAGGTTTCATTCCCCTCCCACGACCTTGGCCCCTTCAGGAATATGGAAGGTGAAAAGTCCTTCGGCGAGAGGGATGTCCATCCGAACCTCCGAGAGTTCGAAGCTCACCTGGTTCCCGAGGAGGTCCTTGAAGCGCACGGCCGTGACGGCACCCACCTGCGGGTCGTAGACCACTTCCAGGTCCTTGACGGAGCCGTCCTGCTCCTTGAGGTCCAGCTTGAGCCGCACCGACTGGCCCACCGGCTCCGCGCCGCGGCACAGGGCCTCCTTGTCGGGCCGCGCCTGGCCGCTCAGGAGGCGCAGGGCGAAGGGGCTCTCCCATTTGTCCACGGGCTGGGCGTACACCTGCTTCTCGGCTGGCAGGTAGAGGAAGCTGTTCTTTCCGTCGGAGACGGCCAGCTTGCCTTCTGGGTTGGTGTACTCCCAACGCATTTTCCCACCGCGAGCCAGGTAGAGCACGCCTTCCTCCACCTCCTCCTGCTTGAGGGCCGGCGCTTTGAGGACGTGGAGGAACCGGGCCTTCATGGACTGAAACCGCTGGTATCTCTCACTCAACTGGGCCAGCGTCCGGCCGCAAAGCCCCTCCTCTTGAGCGCCTAGGCCCGTGACGAGAAGGACCGTGAGGAGGAGGATGGGACTCGCGGATCTTATGCGCATGAGCCTCTCCGTATGGGGTGCGGGAAAAGTCCTTATTGTGAGGCGACTTACGGGACGTTGGCCTTGGAGTCCCCTGTTATCCCGGCGGCTGGCGGCGTTTCAGGCGCATTCCTGAAGGAGGGCGCCGGCCCGGGTATGGGCTTCACCCAGTGGGGGATGACCCAGACCACGTACCCCTCGGGTCCTCCGACCGCCTCTCTCGTGAGGTAGAAGGGGATTGGCTGTTCGGCCAGGAGGGCCTTCTCAATTTCCGTCTGGATGGGCTGCAACGGTTGCTGGGTGGCCCTGTCCAGAAATTGGCCCGAGACCGCCACCTTGAGACGCAGGACATCCTCCTCGAAAGCCAGCGGCTGAAGTGTGAGGTGGTAGGATTCCTGCTGCCACACGAGCTTCCTGGACGCTGCGGGGTTCGCCCCTTGGGGTTGCCCCGAGTCCTCCTTCTTCTTGCCCTTCTTGTCGTCCTTGGGTTTTGCGGAGATGGCAAACGGTTCCCCGGCCTGGACCGTCGGAGTCCCCTGGCTGAAATCTAGTGTTTTCACGTTCTCAAGAGGGCTGGGTTCGCCTTCCTTCGAGGAGGCGTCCACCCAGTGCGGCACCCGCCGGTAGTAGTCGTGGCTCACCGTTTTGCCTTCCAGCGATTGGAGTTGAATGTTCTCTATTTCTTCGCGGTCGGCTCCGGACCACTGCTCCACCTTTATAGTGAAGAGCAAGAGGGGGAAGGTGGAGGGAGGAGCCTGGACCCCGGCGGCCGAAAGGCACGAGTCCACCGCCAACATGATGCGCGTCTGCACTTGGGAGTCGGCGTAGAGCTCCATGACCTGCTCTCCCGGATGGGAGAATACGAGGTCCCTGGCTCTCGTTCCCGTCTTCCCGCCTTGGGGCGTGGCCTCCGAGAGAATGACGCAATGAAGCGTTCCCGAATCATCCAGGGTCGGGGTGACGGAAACGAGAAGCTCCAGAGTCAGGGTCGCGTTCCGGGTCTCGTTAGTGACCGTGAGGAGGCGGTGGAGCTGGCCCGCTTTCCCAAGGGGCAGACTCGAGGTGAAGGCGCCCACCTCTTCCACGGGCTGCCGCGGACCTGTGGTGAAGAGGCGGATGTTCACGTCCGCCAAGCGGCGGGGAGGCAGATCAGGCGTCTGGGCCCTGGCTCCCAGAGCCACAAGAACACCCAGAAGCAGGAGCCCGCGCGCCATCCTTCTCATGTGGATAGGATAGGCAGGCGGCCGTGCTCCGGTCAAGGCGGACAGCCCCGAGGGCCCGTAGGGCTCCCGGGCAACCAAGGTCTGTGCTAGAATTGACTTTATGGGCGCCAAGAACAAAGGGTGGTTTTCGGTGGGTGACACGCTGGTCTACCCCGGCTACGGCGTGGGGGTGGTCCAGAACATCGAAGAGCGCACCTTGGGGGGGGGGGCCAGGCTCTTTTGCGTCCTCTCCTTCAAAGAGACCGAGAACGAGTCCAAGGTCATGATCCCCCTCGACAACGTCCACGAGGTGAGGCTAAGGCCTCTCTCCGACGCGCGGTGTGTCCATGACGTTCTGGCCTACCTCAGCAACGGCGAGCCCGAGATCGTTCCGTCATGGCGGGACCGCTTTGCCATGCACGGCGATATGCTGGCGGCGGGCGACCTCATGTCTGTAGTGAGGGTCCTGAAGGCGCTCTTCGTCCTCAATTCGAAGAAGCCCCTCTCCTTCCGCGAGAAGAAGATGTATCAAAAGGCCATGCTCCTCATCACCTCCGAAGTCTGCGAGGTGCTCAAGGCCCCCCGCCAGAAGATAGAAGCCGACATCCTCGCCCGCCTCTCGAAGAACTGACGCGCGAGGCGCGTCATCCTGAGGGCTGCTACGAAGGGCCTCTCAGGAAGGATCTCATCTGCCTTCCCTCTCGCCGCTCCCTTGAGACCCTTCAAAAGCACAACCTCGAAGCAGCCTTCAGGGTGACGCCGGTCTGCTCCGGCGTCACTCCCACTCGATGGTGCCAGGCGGTTTGGTGGTCACGTCCAGGGCCACACCCGAAACGCCGGGCAAGGAGAGGAGAACTTCGCACAGTTCGGCAAGCAGAGCACGGGGTAGAATGGCCGGGCGGGCCGTCATGGCCCGCTCCGAGAGGACGGGCCTGATGACCACGAAATCCCTTCCCCGTCCGTCGAGTTCGAGTGGCACGAAGACCGTCGGGCACTGCCACACCGTGCGGTAGAGCCCGTGTCTTCTCAGGCCGTCCATCACGAAGGCGTCCGCCTCACGGAGGAGGCTGAGGCGCTCTTTCGTCACCGTGGCGGCGACCGACCGCGCCTCCGAGAAGCCCAGCCCCGTCAAGTCGATGAGGCACCGGTTCACCTCGGGGACCTTTTGGTAAAGCCTCGGCGCGACCTCCGCGGCCTCCTCGCAGGTACCCTCCCCCCATAGCAGGACGGGATGCTCGTAGGAGCGGAGGTCCGCCTTGACCCCCACGGACTGAACGGGCAGAACGGCGCCGCGAAAAGGCCCGCCCGCAAGGAGCGACGCGAGGACCCGGTTTCCCCTTGCCAGCTTGCCGGGGGCGGGATCGGAACCGTCCGAGCACAGGAGCCTGATCCCCAGGCCTGGCCCCGGAAAGGGATGCCTCCACACCAGCTCCTCGGGCAGTCCCAGCGCCCCTCCCAGCTCTCGGACCTCCACCTTGTAAAGTTCGGCAAGGGGCTCGACGACCCGGCCCTCCTCGATCATGGTCTGGAGCAGGGGGACGCGGTTGTGGTGCGTCTTGATGACGTCCGCACGCTTGGTACCGCCTGTCTCGATGGTGTCCGGATAGATGGTGCCCTGGGCGAGGAGAGAGTCCGAGAGGTCGAGCCTGGCGGCCTCATTTTCGAAGACTCCGATGAATGTCTCGCCGATGATGCGCCTTTTGGCCTCTGGGTCCACCACACCCGCCAGGGCCGCCAGAAAACTTTCGGAGGCATCCACGAAATGGAGATTCCGGGCCAGGCCCCTCTTCTCGAATTCGGCCAACACCTTCCGGCTCTCGCCTTTTCTCATGAGGCCGTTGTCTATGTGCAGGAGGTGGACCCTCTCAGGGCCCAAGGCCTTCCCCAGCAGCACGGCGCACACGGTGGAGTCTACGCCGCCCGAGGCCAGGAGGAACACGCCGCGCCTTCCCGTCCTTTCTTTGAGCCGCTGGCTCTCCTCCTCGAGAAACCGGTCCATGGTCCAGTCGGCCCTGCACCGGCAGATGTCCAGCACGAAATTCCGCAGCATCTCCTCGCCGTGGACGGTGTCGTCCACCTCAGGATGGAACTGCAAGCCGTAGCGCTTCGAGGCGTCGTTGGCGATGGCGGCGTTGGGGTGCGGCTCGCCGCCCGGAGCCAGCGATACCCCCACCTCCTCGAAGCCAGCGGGAAGTACTGTCACCGTGTCCCCGTGGCTCATCCAAACGGTCTCGACTTCCTGCAGGCCTTTGAAGATGGGGCTCGAGCCCCTGACGTGAAGAGCGGCAGGGCCGTACTCGCGCTGCGTGTGCTCGACCTTGCCTCCGTAGTACTTGGCGATCTCCTGGTGGCCGAAGCAGAAGCCCAGGATGGGGACGGGGAGTTCGTAGAGGCGCTTGTCGTACAGGCTGTCCTCGTCATTGGCCGAGAGGGCCGGACTGCCGGAGAGGATGATCCCCTTACACGCCGCGAATTTTTCGAGGGGGGCTTCGGGCTGGAGAATCTCGGCCAGGACGTGCAACCGCCGGACCTTGGTCGCGATGAGGTGCGCGTACTGCCCGCCGAAGTCCACAACCCCGATGACATCGTGCGCCATGAAAGACTCCTCACCAAGTTCAATGGCTTTTGTTCCTGACACGGAGGGCACCGAGAGGCAGTTCAGTGTAAAAGGCCTTCTCCGTGTTCTCCGTGGTGAGTTTCACTTTCGATGTCTGGCCGCTTCGAAGAGGGCCAGGGAGGCCGCGACAGAGGCGTTGAGGGAGTCGAACGACCCCCTCATGGGGATGCGCACGTGGAGGTCGCAGGACTCGCCCACAAGGCGGGAGATTCCACGCCCCTCGGCCCCCACCACGAGAACCGCGGGCAAGGCCCACTCCACGACGGGCTCCCAGAGGGACTCTCCCTCAAGGGCCAGGGCCACCCGCAGAAAGCCCGCCTCTCCGGCTTCCTTCAGGAAGAGAGACTGGTTGGGGACGAGGGCCACCTTCAGGTGTTCCGAGGCGCCCGCCGACGCCTTGACCACGGCGGGCGTGATCAAGGCTGCGTGGTGCTTTCTCAGGGTCACGCCGGTGGCGCCTGCGCAGAGCGCGCTCCTGAGGATGGCCCCCACGTTCTGAGGGTCCGTGAGGCCGTCCAAAGCGAGAACCAGCGGGACGGGATTCGGCTCGAAGAGGGTGCGCCAATCCTCGTAAGGGTACTCGCCCACGGCGGCTACCACGCCCTGGTGGCTCCCGGAACCGGATAGGCGCTGGCATTCGTCCCGGGACATGAACTCCACGGCCGCCTCGGGCTCGGAGCCCAATGCCTTCACCAGCTCCTGAAGGCGATCCTTCCCGGCGAGGCTGAGCTTGAAGATCCGCCTGCGCCCGGCACGCAGACACTCCGCGACGGGGTGCAGGCCGTAGAGGTATTCCGGTCTCCCTCGTTTGGGGGCCCGTCCCTGTTGGCCTTGTTCCCGAATCGTCTGGGGGTCCCCGCTCGAGCGGCGGGGTCCGGATGATGGCGCACGGTCCGAGGGGTTGTGCACGAGCGGCTCTGAGCGGCTTGCGTGGCCGCGGGGGCGCCCGCCTGTGCGGTGCCCCCGAAGCGCCTGCTACATCGGCATCTTCACGAAGATGATGACCAGGGTGTAGAGGGCCAGCGACTCGATGAACGCGAGGCCGATGATCATCATAACTTGAAGTTTGTCGGCCATGCCCGGATTGCGCGCGGCGCCCTCGCAGGCGGCCGAGATGGCCTTGCCCTGCGCGAGCCCGCAGATGGCCGAGGCGAAAGCCATGGAGAAGCCGGCGGCGATGTAACCGAGGGCGTCCCTGGAGAGTCCCGCGTGGGTCCCTCCGGCTTCCTGGGCGAACACGGGCGCGGCGAACAGGACCATCAGAACGCCGAGCAGGACCATCCAGGCTTTTCTATTCAAGGCTCCCTCCTTTTATTCCTAGTGGTGCTCCACCGCGAGCGCGATGTAGATCATGGACAAGAGCGAGAAAACGAGCGTCTGGACAAAAGAAACGAATATCCCAAGAAGGAGGAACGGCACCGGGACAATCGGGGGCACGAGGCTGAGGAAGACACCTCCCACCTGGTGGTCGCCGAAGATGTTCCCGAAGAGGCGGATGCCGAGCGACATGGGCCGGGCCACGTGGCTCACCAGTTCGATGACGCAGAAGAAGGGCGCCATCAGCGGAACCGGGCCCATGAAGTTCTTGAGGTACCCGAAGCCGAGCTTCTTGAAGCCGGCGAGGTTGTACGTCACGAAAGAGCACAGGCCCAAGGAGATCGTCACCACGATGTTCCCCGTGGGGGGCATGAACCCGGGGACGAGGCCGATGAGGTTGGACAGGAGGATGAGGACCGCGAAGGCCCCGATGATGGGCATGTACTTTCGGCCGTCGTGGCCGATCACGTCGTCCAAGAACTTGCCCACCATCTCAACGAAGAGCTCGAGGATCTGCTGGAGAATGCCGGGGTTGTCCACCGAGAGACGGCGGGTGGCGAGGGTGAAGACCGCCAGCGTCGCCAGCATGATGAAGCCGAGGATGATGAAGTAGTCGTACTCCTTCAGATCCCTGTGGAGGAGCTGCCCTAAAAGGAGGGTGAGGAGCGAGGACAGTTCGTGCACGTCATCCTCTCGTCCGGACGGCTCCCGCGAGCGCCAGGAGCACCAAGGGCCCGCCGATCCCCGCGATTACACCGAGGGATTCCTTGGGCAGAAACGTCAAAATACCATAGAGGACCACGAGCAGCAAGAGAGTTCTGACGAGCATTCCGAGGAGGAAGGCGGCGCTCATGCCCTTCCCGGGCGCTGCTTCGCCCAGTGCCCTCTCGACCCCCAGGGACATCCACAAAAAATCCGCGCCCACGAGGACGAAGGAGAGGGCGAAAGCGAGGGAGCTCTTCCAGCTGAAAGCCGCCCACAGCACCGCGGCTCCCGCGGGCATGCCGATTGCGCAGAAAAGCAGGAACCTACGGCGGAACTCACGGACCATAGATACCCCTCGGGGATTGGGGTTTGGGGATTAGGGGTTGGGGAAAGAAAAGCAAACCCGCAATCCCGCGATTTGACTCTCTTTTCACTTCCAACGCCCCAGCTCCTAACCCCCCGGCCCCCAGCCCCTAGTCCCTAGCCCCCGACACCGGGCCCCTTGTCCCCCTTCCTGCTCATCACCGACAGCATCTTGAACAGGTACCAAAAGGCCCCGGTCAGACCGAGCAGAAAGCCAGCGAGAGTGAGGTAGGGCTTGGTGGGAAGGAACCGGTCCGCGAGCCACCCCGCGGCCGTGCCCACGCCTATGACCGCCGGAAAGGTGTAGCAGAGGTCTATGTAGACACCGGCCCGGCGCCAGAGGTTCGCCATTAAGAGCCTATCCGCGAATAGGGCGAGGCCGCGCGCGTGGCGCCGGGCTCGCAGGACAAGACGGCCGACCGAAGTAAGGCTGGACGCCTTTCTAGGGAGGCCAACACAGTCATGCGAGGCCCGCC
>Ga0209777_10003199_pt1 | contig 20596 bp, 15 predicted proteins | sample FrelakmetHBP12HB_FD_187147 | JGI IMG/M metagenome (GOLD analysis project Ga0209777, IMG submission 187147) | Freshwater lake sediment microbial communities from the University of Notre Dame, USA, for methane emissions studies -HBP12 HB (SPAdes)... | ecosystem: Environmental > Aquatic >...
AACGACGAAACGCCAGAGCCGAGCAATCCCACAGACGCAGAACGATTCGAAATTTACTTGTGTTCGGTATCGTGCTCAACGAATTAATCCAGTGTCATTATGGTCGCGTATAGCGTTGTAGTATTAGGATTTCTCCACAATGAACCTCTTCCAATACATCCCCGCCGAATACACCTGCCCCAAGTGCGGCTGGCGTCGTTCGGTCATCTCGCCAACCCTGTGGCGGTTCTACTGGATCGCGGCCGCTCTGGCCGCCCTTCCCCTCTGGATCGCGTCCCTCTGTCCGCCGTGGAGTATGCCGTGGTATTACGGCTTGAGCTTCCTGGCCGGCGAACTGCTGATGATCTTCATAAGCGGATTTCTTTGCTCGATTTCGCTTTTCCTTTTCGACTCCCGGGGGACGATCCGTTGCCGCTCCTGTCGCGCGATGATGTCGTTCAACGGCCGTCACTTCGATCCCCTCGGCCACCCCCGCCCCCACTGGAAAGACATCGTCCTCCTCATCGTCTTCCTCGCCCTCAATGTCGCCCTCTGGCTGGCCATCGCATATCACAAGTAGCATATATCCTCGAACGGTGTCTCACGAATCTCTGTGATGCTGATCTAATTCAAATCGAAGGTATGTCACCAGGCGACTTGCTGAAGTCTGACGACAATCTGATGAAAGCGAGTTTTCGGGCAACAGCTAATGTCGAGAGACTTCAAAGAGCTCTTGGCATAAGTCTCAAAGCGATCTCTCAGATACGCAGTCGTTCCTCCATGATCGTTAATCCGCTCTTCGGCAAACCTGAAAAAAGAATAAAAGATGTCGACGTATTTGTGCTCATGCCGTTTGCAGCAGTCTGTCAACCGATCTATGAGGATCACATTAAGAAAGTTGCAGCGAGCTTGAATTTATCCGTTGCACGGGCAGACGATTTCTTCACAAACAACTCTATTGTTGATGACATTTGGATGGCATTAAATTCGGCAAAATTGATCATTGCCGACTGTAGCGATCGTAATCCAAATGTGTTCTATGAGATCGGTTTGGCACATGTTGTGGGCAAACCCGTCATCCTTTTAACTCAGGACAAGAAGGATATTCCGTTTGATCTGCTTCATCTCCGACATATTCAGTACACATACACACCCCGAGGTATGATCCAGATGGAGAATGAACTCACCGATGCGATTAAGGCTCTACTCGATACCGATGACAATACCTAACATCGGTATGTAAAGAATGGCGCCGAGCCCCCCTGAACCGAGGAATTAGTTATCTTCGAGAAAAGATACCGATGATTACCAACTACCGAACCAACCGATGTTTTCCCGAAAAACCTCCAAAAATCAGTATTTTCCCGGATAGACACTGAATTCCATTGACCTACCGGTTCGTTCTGGTAGAATTCATTGGGAATCATGGGTCTTTGGAGAAATATTGGATGGAAAATCAAAAGGATGACAAGGATCCCAACCGAACTCAAACGGATGAAGTACCGAAGATGAAGCTTGGGGAGTTCATTGAAACCAATCATAAGCTCCTTTCCACCTTGGGTATCTTTATAGCGTTAATTGTTTTTTCGATCAATCTGCCAGACAATTTTTTCGGAAATATGATTTCTTTCCTTCTCTTGGCGATCATATTTTTGCTTTGGATCGAGGTTTTCCGCAGGCTTCCAAAGTCAAAGGAGTGGTCGTTAGATGTCTTTCACAATTTACTTTTCTTTGTCTTATTCCTTCTAGCATTGTATTGGCTTATATATTATCGCGAAATCTGGAATATATATCTTGCGACAGTATTGATTTTTCCGATTATGACTTTCCTCTGTTGGATGATATCACGCTACCGAAAGTTGCAAATAGTCTTACAGAAAACTTCCAAGCACAAAACACTCGGGCCTATCATTAAATGGGGTTTGATAATCGTCATTGCTTATATATCTCTGTACCTGAGCTTGAGTGTTTCAAAACCGATAAACCGAATGTTTGACTCGATGTATTCCGATTTTAAGAGTAAATCACCCAACCATCAAAAGAAAGGACAGGAGGAAACAGGCGATGGTCAACCTAAATCTGAAAATGTCGATAGCACATCGTCTACTTCGGATGAAAGTCATAATAGTTCTGTTGGAGAGAACATGGAAGCAATAATCAAATGGTGTAATGATAATCAAGGTTTCATTATGGCTGGACTGACATGTGTGTATGTCCTTGCCACCATCGGCATCGCCCTTCTTGGCGCACGGGCCAATTCCATTTCCCAGAAGAATGTAGCCACATTGACAGAGCTTGAGCAGGAACGGATGCGTCCCGTAGTAGATGTTAGCCTAGAAAGCGATTCGCTATATCTTTCGCTTAAGGTTTCCAACCATGGACAAACGCCCGCTTACAATTTACTAATTACCACAACTCCGCGGTTTCAATTTCTTCTCGGTGATGCCTCTATTTCAAAGGATGGGAGCGAGAAGCAGATTGGTGTTATTGAGCATGGCATCGGTTCTTTGGGTGTGGGCGTATCTGTCTCAAATCTAATAGGGTCATTTGCCCGAGTCCGAGAAGTCTATCCGGAGATGCGTTTTACTGGCTCTGCGTCATATCGTGCATCTACTGGCAAGACCTATGAGACACCGATCGATCTCGATGTTCGCTACTTGGAGAACTCCTGCCACATCAATAGAAAGACAATTCACGATGTGGCAAATGAATTGGAGAGGATTCAGCGGGAGATTAATCACCTCACCACTGGCTTTCGCAAGCCACACGTTATTACTGAGGATATTGAGCACAAACGAGTGGCGGATGAAGCATTCATCGCTGAGATCAATAAGAAGGCTAAAGCTCAGAAGAAACAGACAGGTCAACAAGAGGGCGAAGCATAGGAAAACTGCTACGAGTGCAAAAAAGCTACCTCAAACGAATGCAATCTTGTCTTATAACTGGGGTTACAAAGTTGGAAAAGCATGTGGTACATAAATTCATTAAGTAGGAGTCAAATAAAGGTGCCAGCTACCGGCCGATCCATTCTCTGTGTCCCTCGTTTTACGAGTCGAAATGAAATGGAGACCCGCCGAGGCGGATGACAAAACCATAATCCTGCTGCGGAGTAGTCCCGGCTTGTCGGGATCAATCGTGTTAATCGCGCTGCGAAGCAGTCCCGATGTATCGGGATCGATTCCGTTGAATTCCTTTGCGTCTCTGCACCTTCGCGTGAGGAATCAGTTTCAAATTGAAAATCGAAAATCCCCCTTCTCCCGCCCTTTATTTGGCCCCCTAAATCGTGTATAATGATATTTTTGTAACCTTAGCGTCTTCGCGCCTTGGCGTGATGAATAAATTGAATCCGTGTAATCCGTGAAATCCGTGGTTGAAATAAATACTGAAAACCCAACGATCGATGTTTCTTTCGTCGATCAGTGCCTGAAGGACATCGGCGCCGAGCCGCACAAGGTCCTGGCGATCCTCCAGGCCCTGCAGCGCCACTACGGCTACCTTCCGCGTCCGGCGCTGCAGCGGGTCTGCGAGCTGTCGTCGATCCGCCCGGCCGACATCGAGGGCATCGGCTCCTTCTACGACCAGTTCCGCCACCGCCCCGCCGGCAAGCACATCGTCCGCGTCTGCGTCGGCACGGCCTGCCATGTCAAAGGTTCCCAGGCCGTCGTCGAGGCATTCCTGCGGCACCTGAACATCCCCGCCGGCGACGATACCGACCCGAATCGGTTATTTACAATCGAGAAAGTCGCCTGTCTGGGCTGCTGCACCCTGGCCCCGGCCGTCCAGATCGGCGAGGTCACCTACGGCCATCTCTCCCCCGACACTGTCGGCGCGGTGCTCGAAGATTTCCTCGCCCGCGAAAAATCCCGCCACATTGAACGCCAACATCGCAAAAAAACCGCGTTTTCAGCACCGCCACTGGCGGAAATTCGCATTGGCCTCGGTTCCTGTTGCGTCGCTCGCGGAAGCGGAAAACTCAACGAAGCGCTGAAGGCCGCATTGGAAGAAACCGGCATCGCCGTCGCCGTCAAGCATGTCGGCTGCGTCGGCATGTGCTACCAAACGCCGCTGCTGGAAGTCGTGTTGCCCGACGGTAGCTCGCACCTCTACGCCCGCGTGCAGCCCGACGACGCTAAACCCATTCTGCTCAAGCACTTCCGGCCGTCCGGCCTGCGCCGCGTCTCCGTCGCCCTCTCGCACGGAATCGAAACGCTGCTCGAAGGTCCCCGGCCGCAGCCGATCTCGCGATTTGCGATCAATGTCCGCGAGGGTCATGTAGCCGACTTTCTGGATCGCCAAAACCGCATCGCCACCGAATCCTGCGGTGTCATAAGTCCTGTGGATATCGAGGAATATGTCTCGTTCGGCGGATTTGCGGCCCTGCACAAATGCCTCAATGGAACAAAGCCCGAACAGATTCTCGACCAGATCTCCCTCTCCGGACTGCGCGGCCGAGGCGGCGCGGGTTTCCCCACCGTTCGCAAGTGGACCGCCGTCCGCGCTCAAACCTCGGCGGAAAAGTATGTTGTGTGCAACGGCGACGAAGGCGACCCCGGCGCATTTATGGACCGCATGTTGATGGAATCGTATCCCTTTCGCGTGCTCGAGGGGATGATCATCGCCGGCCTAACTGTCGGCGCCGAAAAGGGTTACCTTTACATCCGCGCCGAATACCCGCTGGCCGTCCAGCGGATCACCGCGGCTATCGAGCAGTGCCAATTAAAGGGTTATCTTGGACAAAATATCTGTAACTCTGGCCGCAATCTGGATTTGCAGATCGTTCAGGGCGCCGGCGCCTTCGTCTGCGGCGAAGAGACTGCGCTTCTGGCCAGCATTATGGGCCAGCGCGGAATGCCGCGACTGCGGCCGCCATTCCCGGCTGAGAGCGGATTGTGGGATAAACCGACCCTCATTAACAATGTTGAAACCTACGCGATGGTCCCCTGGATCCTCCGCCACGGCGGCCAATCGTTCGCAAGTCTTGGAACCACAAAGAGTAAGGGAACGAAGGTCTTCGCCCTGGCCGGAAAGGTCGCCCGCGGAGGGCTCATCGAAGTGCCGATGGGCGTTACTCTGCGGCAGATCGTCGAGCAAATCGGCGGCGGCATCGCGGGCGGCTTGAAGTTCAAGGCCGTACAGGTTGGCGGCCCCTCCGGCGGGTGCGTACCCGAACGACTCAGCGATGTCCCCGTCGATTATGAATCGCTCACAAGTGCCGGCGCCATCATGGGTTCCGGCGGATTGGTGGTATTGGATGAAACCGATTGCATGGTCGATATCGCGCGTTATTTCCTCCAGTTCACCCAGAACCAGTCCTGCGGTAAATGCACCTTTTGCCGCGTCGGCACTCGGCGAATGCTCGATATCCTCGATCGCCTCTGCACCGGAAAAGGAAAGATAGGTGACATTGAAAAGCTTGAAGAACTCTCGAAACAGATAAAGATGGGTAGTTTGTGCGGACTTGGAAAAACGGCGCCTAATCCTGTGCTTTCAACAATCCAGCATTTCCGCGAGGAATACGAAGCACACCTGGCCGGAAAGTGTCCCTCGGGAAAGTGCCTGGGGCTGATACGATTCATAATTACTGATGAATGCATAGGTTGCACGCTTTGCTCGCAGCATTGCCCGACGAAAGCAATTCCGATGACACCGTACCAGAAACACAAGATTGACGATTCGCTGTGCGTTCGCTGCGGGACCTGCAAGAAGGTCTGCCCGAGCAACGCGGTGACAATCGAATGATTATATTCCATAAACGATTGATAATAATGGGTTTATGATTCGACTGACGATTGACAACCGACTTGTTGAAGTGGAAATCGGTGCAACGATCCTCGATGCTGCGCGTAAACTCGGCATCGAGATTCCGACGATGTGCTGGCGAAAGGAATATTCGCCATCGACGAGCTGCATGGTCTGCGTTGTCAGGGTTAACGGTTCACAATCGCTTGTTCCATCGTGTGCGACCAAAGCGGTCTATGGAATGCAAGTCGAGTCCCAGTCAGAAGTTATAAACGCCGCGCGGCGCACGGCCATCGAGCTTTTGCTCAGCGATCACGCCGGCGACTGCGAGGGACCGTGCCAGATCGGATGTCCGGCGGAAATGGAAATTCCGCTGATGATCCGGCAAATCGCCGCGGGAAAATTATCGGAGGCATTCCAGACCGTTAAGCGCGACATTGCACTGCCTGCAACACTGGGGAGAATTTGCCCGGCGCCGTGCGAAAAAGTCTGTCGCAGACGGCAGAAGGATAGCGCCGTAAGTATTTGTCTATTAAAGAGATATGTCGCGGATGTGGATTTGGCGTCGGGCAATCCGTTCGTGCCGGATTGCGCGAAATCGGTGGGGAAAACGGTAGCGGTTGTTGGGGCCGGGCCGGCGGGACTGGCGGCGGCGTATCAGCTTGCGCAGAAAGGGTTTACGGTCACCGTCTATGAGTCCGAATCCCGCGCCGGTGGAGGGTTACTGACGGAGGAGCTGAAGGACCGATTACCGCAAGATGTTGTCAATGCAGAAGTTATGACACTTTTGAAAACGGGATTTAAGCTTGTGACCGGTTTGCGAGCGGGAGTGGACATTTCCTGGGCCAAGATTCGTTCAAAGGCCGACGCGGTGTTTTTGGCGATGGGTGGGATCGAGGAAAAGGACGCCGCAGAATTGGGGATTGAAGTCAAGGCGCAAACCATTGTCATTAATCGAGTTACATACCAGACCAGCGTACCGGGGATCTTTGCCGGCGGCAATGCGGCCGGGGCCAAACGGCGGCTGGCGGTGCGGGCGGTGGCGGATGGCAAGGAAGCGGCCGAGTCGATCGCGCAATTCCTTACAGAACAAGAGGTTACAGGAGTTGAAAAGCCGTTTAACTGCCGGATGGGGAAACTTTCGCCCGAGAATCTCCAGCGATTCACGGCCAGCGCGGACCCGGCGGAACAAGTAACACAAGTCGATATGGATAAAGGGTTTACGGACGATCAGGCCGTGGCCGAGGCCCGGCGATGCCTGCGCTGCGACTGCCGAAAGAACGATGCGTGTCTGCTTCGGGGCTGGGCGCAAGTCCTTTGGGCCAAAGCGGTTGCGTACGATTGCTCCCGTCGGGAATTTCAGCAAGATGCCAGTAGCGCTGTTGTGATCTACGAATCGGGCAAGTGCATCGACTGTGGATTGTGCATCCAGGTTGCGCATAAGTATCGAGAGGAACTGGGTTTATCGTTCATCGGCCGGGGATTTACGGTGCGGGTGGCGGTGCCGTTTGGGGGAACGATTGCCGAGGGATTGAAGCAGGCCGGGAGGGAGGCGGCGAAAGTTTGTCCAACCGGGGCGATTAGTTTGATCCGTTCGTAGGCAGCAAGAATGTGACTAAAGTGGGGCAAATGTGGGGGGGTGACTGAGGACCAAAACGAGATTTTGGCGGTTGTAAGTCTTTTTGTAGCAATGGTTTATAAGCGTTTCTCGATGCGTGACCTTTTGCATTTTCCATAAGCCCTTATTTTACAGTAAGTTACAAGCGATCGGGTGAAGTTTCTGACTTTTTTTATTGTCATGTTAGATTGTCGTGAAATATGCTTAGTATCGGACACAGGGAGTCTGTTATCAGGGTCGATACTCGCTGTATCCTATAGCCATAATAGGGTAATATCAAAGAGCAAAGATCAAAAATATAAGACACAAACCAAATACAAAAGATGGGGGCGGATCGTTCCGTGGGAATTGGTTGCCGGCGACCTTGGGAGATAGAAGACGACAAGAAATATCCGCAGAATGCGCCGAGTTTCTCAGGCAAAGACGCAAAGACAATATTTAACAGGGATGGACAGGATATACAGGATATGTAAATGAAGTAAACGCAGACTCATATTCCTCACACCATAACGCAAAGCAACAAAGCATTATCTTTGACAGGATTTACAGGATTAACAAGATTATGTTTTCCATCCGCCTCAGTCCGGCTATGGCGGATAAACATCTTCTCCGCTGCGCTTCGACTCGAACACCAAGGAACACGGAGAATTATTGCCGAAATACGGGGAAGATTTGTTTGCCGATTCCGGGATGCGGGTATAGAATGGCGGGTATGGATGGAATGGGATATCCTTAACAAAAGAATACCGTCTATGGATTTTTCGGAACGATGCATGATTCGAGATTAAATGAGTATTACGACAAAAACTTATCCAACCATCGGTTGCTGCGGTCTTGATTGCGGCTTATACCCACGATACTACACCCAAGGGACATCGAGATGTCCCGGGTGTGCCGGGCCCGATTTTTTTAATAAGCACCCATCCTGTTCCTTCATCACTTGTTGCGTCAAGAAAAGGAATCTTGAAGTCTGTGGCGAGTGTCCGGATTTCCCGTGTTCTAAATTCAAGAACGATGAAGACTATCAGCAATTGAAAGAATCGTCTTCTTATCCGTCGTGCAAAAAAATGATGCCCAATTTGAATTTCATCAAAGAACACGGGATCAACCCATTTATTGACCAGCAGAAAAAGCGAATTGTATTACTTGAACAGATGATTGATACCTTTGATGATGGCAGATCCAGAAGCTTCTTCTGTAGAGCGGCATGCCTGCATGACTTAACCCGTCTCGAACGGGCATTGAACCAAGCCCTTCAGAAAATCAAGACAGACAAAATCAAGCAGGATAATACAAAAGCCAAAGCGAAAATTCTCAGGGAAATCCTCACTGAAATACAATAAAAAAAGGCGGGTGGGCGGATGGGTGAATTGAACGGCCTGCGACCCTATGTAGCGGAAATGTATTTCACACAGTCTCACATGAACCTTCGGTTCTACCTGAAAGCATGAAAATGGAATCGAGATGCTGTTTTTGGCCCCAAGAACAGGGTTCTGACGGTATTTTCTAAGCAGAGGACACCGAGGAACACAGAGAAAATTGTAGTGAGGCGAGGAAGAATTGGTTGCGGGGTTCGGGATGCGGGTATAGAATTGCGGGTATGGATGGAATGGAGGGGGGTGGGTTTTATGCAGATCCATTTAATCATTGTTGGAGAGAGGGGATGAGTTGACAAAACCTTCTTTGTCAGATACGATCTTTGCATGAATCAACAAGACCAAGATCGAGAGTATTTGGCGTATGTTGTTGACGCCATCCGTGTTTGCGCTGAATACCGTCCCAAATTAGGGCATGGCTCAGATACGGGCTATTCCCTTGCCGAATTCCAAACCATCTATCGTAGCGACCCATTTTATAACTGGGTCGGCCTTGACAATCCGCTCATGTATGCCGCCCATAAGGCGGCCGGGGGCATGACCAGCATCTACAGGCAAATTGGGATTGGATGCGAGAACCTGTTTCGCAGGGTTCTCCAAGATTCCCTGGCTTTGTCTGAAGATGACATCAAGTGGTCCTACACGGTACGGAAGGGACGCGGCAAAACGCGAACACTCTATCTCGACGCGCGCATACCCACTAATTCCGTAACCGACACAATGAGACGGAAAGCCATCCAACAATGGATTGCCGATTGTGCCGCCGACCTCGAAATTAGCGACCGTATAGCGGCGACACTTCAGGGCGTCGTATTCGAAGTTCGCCAAGGATACAAAAGTAAGGACTCAAAACGCCAAAATGCCGACATTGCGAATGCCGCAACGGCTTATACGAAGGCCTATCTTCCCTGTGTCGCCATTCTGTCCCTCCAGATAGACGATGATATAGCCCTTCGTTATCGAAATGAGAAATGGGCGCTACTCACGGGCAGTATCAAGGAAGCGTCGCCACGGAAATCATTGTATTCCTTTATGCGGACCATAATCGGGTATGACTTGGCCGCATTTTTTCAGCGTCATTCCGACACGCTAAAGACAGAGGTTAATACCGTTCTTACTAAGTTGCTTTCATCATGACGACGAAACCACCTGCCCTATCGCTGAATACGGGGAAACAAAACGCTCACCTAACATTCAAGCATAACCAGCACAATGGGCGTCATGGCTGGTTGCGCCTGACACCCGCCTATTCCGTCCCTCTTGTCAGCAATCTATTGGACGATCGAAAGAATGCCACAACGGTCTTGGATCCATTCTCGGGCACTGGGACCACCGCCTTATGTGCGGCATACCTGGGGCTCCAAGGAACAGGGCTCGAGATCAATCCGTTTCTCGTGTGGTTCAGTTCCGTAAAGTTTCGGCGATTTTCATCCGTCATCATTGAAAAGGTAAGAAACCTGGGAAACGTCATTGTTCGGGCATCTTCCTCCACAAAAGCGCCTGTTGTTGATCCTCCACCCATCCATAACATTGAGCGGTGGTGGAATGACGGAGAGCTTGCCTTTCTTTGCCGGCTAAAAGCATGTATCCTTGACACATCCGAAGACGGAAGCGACGAACGCAATCTACTTCTTGTGGCTTTCTGTCGAGTTGTCATAACGCTATCGAATGCGGCATTCAACCATCAATCAATGTCTTTCAAGAATATTGACAAATCGCCCCAGCTCTTCTCGATTGAACACGACCATGTCGGGATCTTCCATAAAGAGCTATCCCTTGTCCTGAGCGGCGCGGCTGACAATCCCCAAATCGAACCCAATGTCGTAATGGGTGACGCGAGGCAACCGTCCCGATTCCTTACTCATCCATTTGACATACTCATCACTTCCCCCCCCTATCCCAATCGTATGTCCTATATTCGCGAGCTTCGCCCTTACATGTACTGGTTGGGCTTTCTCACCAACGGCCGAGACGCCGGCGAGCATGACTGGACGGCAATCGGCGGAACATGGGGAATCGCGACCAGCCGATTGGCTGATTGGGAAACCTCCGGCAAATCATTCACTCCCAAACCACTCAAGCAATCTTTGGATGGAATATCGGATCCAAAGAATGAAAATGGAAAACTGTTGGCCAAATATGTCGCCAAGTATTTCGAAGACATGTGGAGCCACCTTGCAGATATCAATGTCATTCTTAAGCCCGATTCAGAAGTACATTATATTGTCGGTAATTCTTCATTTTACGGAACGCTTCTTCCCGTGGAGGAAATCTTCAAGACAATGCTCCAAGAAGCTGGATTCCACGATGTCGAGATTGTGAAAATCCGCAAGAGAAACTCAAAGTCCGAACTGTTTGAATTTGACGTTTCTGGAAAGAAAGGTCATCCAATACAGTAGTTTGCATCCCCGAAACCCGCCAACTGTTATCTCGAGAATGAAACGCTATCTTGAGTGTCAGGAGATCGGCCATGAAACTGAATACGGATCGGATTGATGAGGCGGGGTTGGCGCTGTTGTCGCTGGGGCTTCATCAGGGCGGACGGGCGTGGAAGTCGTTCGATTGGGATGCGATGGATCGCCTGCACCAGAAGGGCTATATCACAAACCCGGTGGGCAAGGCCAAGTCGGTCGTGTTTTCGGATGAAGGACTTCGGGAATCGGGGCGGTTGCTTGAAAAGCTGTTTGGGGAAAAAGGATAGAACGAAATGTTTCTGTCGCCCTTTCAGGGCATGAAGGAGCGGGGGGCGAAGAGAAGGGGGCGACGCCGGCATGCGGCATCGCCCCCGGATTGAGTACACATCGACGCTTACTTACAGCCGGCTCCGAAGCACTTGCCCCATTGGGATGCAAAAATGGAGTAATCGAGGAAGTCCACCCTGCCGTCTCGGTTGAGGTCAACGCCGTGGCACCACTCGGGCAGGTTGCAGTCGGTATCGAGCCAGGAGGCGGCAAAGATGATGCAATCCTCGAGTTTGACCTTGTCGTCGAGGTTGAAGTCGCCCAGCAGGAAACCGATGTAGAAATAGACGGTTCCCGGTTGGCCGTTGCGGGTTCCTCCCAGCACTTCGAGCCGGGAGAAGTCGGCGTATCGGTCATGCGTATAGATCGCGATCCGGCCGCCGCCGCCGCCACCGGCAACGCTGGTGTTCCCGCCATTGCCGCCGTCGGCGGTGATGATCCCGTTACCGTTGATGGTGCCGACATGGAGCCAGATGCTGCCCCCGGCGCCGCCGCCGGAGTAACTTGACCCCGACAGGCCATCGGCGCTGAGGACGCCGTTAACTGTCAGCGTGCCGTACACGAACATGCGGATGGCACCGCCACCGGCACCGCCGCTTGCGCCGTTCCAATAGTCGAATCCGCCGCCGCTACCCAAGCTGGTGGGTTCGTAATAGGAACCATAGGTCAGGCCGCCCAAGGCGCCGTTGGTGGAATCGCCGCCTTTGCCGCCATAGCCGCCGCCGCCAGCATAGAAATAGCCCTCGCCGGCGCCGGGACCTTCGTCACTGATGAAACCGAATCCGTCGGCGTCGATCGAAGTGCCGGCCCGAATGTTGACATGGCCGCGAACGATCAGATTGAGCGGCTGCTTGAGGGATGGGGTCATCCGAGATCCGGCCTGGTCGATCAGCACGCTGGCCAGAGTCAGCGGGGCCGTGACCTCCGCCCAGGCGGCTCCGGTGACAACGACATCGGCTTCGGGGGTGGTTGCGTTGAGCAGGGTGCTGGCCCGGTTGGAACGATTTCCCTGAATCCAGAGCCCGCCGGTGAGCAGCGCGTCGTCTTTCAGATAGATAGTGCCGGCGCCGCCGCCGACATAGCCATTGCCTCCAAAGGCGGTGATGGTTCCATCGTAGAGATCCTTGTTGCCATAATACAGGGCAATCCTACCACCGCCGCCACCGCCAGCGACACTGGTATTGCCGGAGTCGCCGCCGTTGGCCCGGATCGCGCCGTTTCCATTGAGGGTGACGGCCGTGATATTCACGCTTCCTCCAGCGCCCCCGCCGGAATAATTGGCCCCATTGTTTCCATTGGCCGAGATGGCGCCGTTGACCGTCAGCATTTCTCCGACCACGAGGTGCAGGGCACCGCCACCGGCTCCGCCGGGAGTCCCATGGTAATTGTCCAGGCCACCGCCACTACCGAGGAGATTGGGGTCGGCGATGTCGCCATATCCCCGTCCGCCGTCGAGTCCGACGCTGGAGTAGCCGCCATTGCCGCCATAGGCGCCGCCGGCGGCATAGATGCCGAATTCCCCGGCTCCCGGGCCCTTGGACGAAGCGTAGCCCGTTCCGTCGGCCGAGATGGTGCAGCCGGATTTGACATTGGCATTATGGAGCACCGTGACATCAAATCGGTTGAGTCCGGATGAATGGCTCAAGGTGGCGGACGATTCGAGCGTCAGGTTGGAGAAGGTCACCGTTTCATCCACGAGGGCGATGGCGTTTTTCTGCACGAACAGATCGAACACCTCGCTGACCGGCCAGAAGCTTTGCGACAACGGCGTGGCAGCGCCCGAATTGCCGCGGGCATCGACCATCAAAGATCCATTGGTCACGCCGGCCTGCTTGATGAACATGGTGCCGGCTCCGCCCCTCTGAGCCCCGTTGCCGCCCACGGCCGAAAGAATCACATTGAAGGAATCGATATCCTTGGAATAGTAGATGGCCAGTCGGCCGCCTGCGCCGCCGCCCGAAACACTGGTATTCCCGCTGGTGCCACCATTGGCACTGACGGTTCCATTGCCCAGGAGCTCTTTGACATTGACCCAGACGCTTCCGCCCGAGCCGCCCCCTGATTCGTTGACGCCATTGGTTCCGTCGGCGGTCAGCGAGCCGTTGACCGTGAGCACGCCTCCGACGGTCAGCCGGATGGCGCCACCGCCGGCACCGCCGGCACGGAAGGCATCCTGATCGTAGCCACCGCCGCTGCCGAAGGTCGTCGGTTCAATAATGGAACCATAGCTGAGGCCGACGGGCACGCCGGAGTTCGATGCGCCGCCCAATCCGCCGTGACCTGCGCCGGAGGCGTAGTAGGAGTCAGCCCCCGCGCCGGGACCTTCCGACGACGGGAACCCACATCCGTTCGCCGTGATCACGCTATCGGTGCGGATCGTCACATCGGCGAGAACATCGATCACCAGGGATTGGCCCACCGGCGGGAACAACGCGGTCTCTTTGTCCGCCAGTTCCAGGCCGGCCAGGGACAGGGGGGCCGTGACTTCGACACGGGCCTTGGCGCTGGCTTTGAGGTTACACACCGGAGTGTTTCCATTCAAGACGGTGGGTTCCCGCGATGCCGAGGTATTAGATGCGAGAAGGAGATTTCCGTAGGTTGCGTCTGCGGGCTTGCGGAAAATGGTTCCCGATCCCCCGGAATAATAGCCCGCGCCCCCGAACGCCGTGAGCGTTCCGACATAGGTGTAGTTGGCGGCGCTGTTATAGTACAGCGCGATTCGACCGCCACCGCCACCCCCGGACACGTTGACATTGCTGCCATTTCCTCCGTTGGCGGAAATGACGCCGTTGCCCGTGATGAGGCCGGCCACGATCCAGATTCCACCGCCCGCTCCGCCACCGGATTCGTTCGCACTGCCGTTGAGACCATTGGCCCGAATGGCGCCATTGATGGTGAGGGTTCCTCCGGCCTCGAGGTGAATGAGTCCGCCGCCCGCACCGCCGGAAGCATTGGCGTCATCGTCCCGGCCGCCGCCGCTGCCCATATCCGAGGGGGCGATGATTGAGCCATAGGGTTCGCCGCCGACAACCCGGTTACTGGAACGGCCTCCGCGCCCGCCGTAGCCAGCGCCGCTGGCGTAGAACCAATCCTTGCCGGCTCCCGGGCCGTGGGAGGAACTAAATCCCCGACCGCTGACATCGATGGAACAGTTGACATCAATCGTCACGGCCCCATTGACGGTGAGAAAGAGGGTGGCCGCCTGCACATCGGCGTTGACGGAATGCGTCACTTTTCCGCTGTCGGTAATCCAGAGACTCTTGAAGGTGTGGTGGCCGTCGATGGTCACGGTGCAACTCCTGACGATCACATCATCGCCATCGTAGGTCGTGTTGACGGCGCTGATGGCGGTATCCGCCGTGAAGGTTACCGCTCCTGCAGGCAGAGTGATCATTGCTCCGCACAGGAGGGGAAACGCCCACGAGATCAACCACCCCCATCGTACGATAATCTCTTTTTTGTTCATCATCATTCTCCTAAATAACCCAATATTCAATCTGCCCCCGCATCCGCCAAACCGGTTCTGGAGGATAGAGGGCAGGACATAAACCGTAGTTCAAGCCAGTGGAAGGAAAGGGTGAGGCCGTGCCACGAAGCGTTTTCGGCGTGCAAACCCTGTGCTGAGTCGCCCTGGTAACCCCGGACGACGATTCCCAGATGCGAGATTGTACCCCCGCACGGGCCGACAGAAAGGCCCTGCAGTTTCCACCGCCCCCTCCCTGCACCAGCAAGGGAACACCTTTTCTCCCCACACATCGTTTCATCGCACCACTCCGATTCGAATGCGATTATATTGGGGCTTGTGAGGGCGTCAAGCAAATTCCGCCATATTTTCACCGTTGGGCCAATAGGCCAAGGCGGGTTTTTAACCCGCCCCTACGGGCACAAGCGGGGACACTTGTGTTAGCTCAACGACGGCGTCACCGGGGGAATCGGGTCAGGGCAGTTCGGTGATGAAGATGTTTCGGAAGCGAAACTGGCCGCCGCCGGGGACCTCGGCCTGGAGGGCAATGAATCCCTTATCGACAGTCAGGCCGTCGGCCTGCCAGGCGGGCTGGCCGTTGATCTCCAGCGAGGCCTTGGCGCCCTGGACGGTGAGTTTGAAGCGGTTCCATTGGCCGGGTTTGGTCAGGCCCTTGCTTTGGGCGCCCTTGAGGTCGCCGACATTGCCCTCATCATCCTGGCGGAGGTTGACCTGGTAGCGGTCGGGCCAGGGGCGGTTGGCGGGGACGGTGGTGTAGCGGAAATAGAGGCCGCTATCCCACTTGTCGGCCTTGAGGGCCTTCCATTCGTACTCGACGACGAAATTGGCGTACTGCTTTTCGCTCTGGATAAGGCCGTTGCCTTCCTGGATGAGGATGTCGCCGCTATCGACGGCGGCCTTGCAACCGAGGACTGTCCAGCCGGCGAGGGTTTTGCCGTCGAACAGCGAGACGCGCTTGGCGGCGGGGGATTTTTGCGAATCGGAAACCGAACAGGAGGTTGCGATGAAGGCCAACGCGACCGCAATGACGAGCAATGCCTTTGTGGATTTCATGGTCTTTCCTATCGACAAATCTGAACGACATCCTTGATTCCGCCGCACGGTGCGACGGAGCAGGCATGAAGATACTCGGCGACGGTCGGAAAGTCAATCTCGTTTGGTTTTCGCTGGGGGATTGGTGTTCGGCAAGAAGGGGAAGATTTTGCGGTTGGCGCCGGGGAATGCGAACCGGTCGAGGTCCTGCAGAAGGATCCAGCGGAACTCATCGCAGGTGCGGCAGCGAACGCGGCCGGAAACGAAGCGGCACTCGAAGACATGGAGGCGGACGCAGAAGTGCGAGTAGGTGTGTTCGACGACGCAGACCTGGCGGCCGGGTTCGATGACGATATCCAGTTCCTCTTTGGCCTCGCGGACGATGGTCGCGGGGAGCTTTTCGCCGGGGAGGCGTTTGCCGCCGGGAAATTCCCACAGGCCGCCGAGGAGGCCTTCGGGTTTGCGTTTGTCGATGAGGAGCTTGCGGCCTTTCCAGATCAGGCCGACGGCGACGACCTGCAGGGGAAGCTTGGCGGCTTTTTTGCGGATGGGGAGTTTGTCCTGCAGGCCGCGATGGCGGGCCAAACACTGTTCGGCGACCGGGCAGGAGGGGCACAGCGGATTTCGCGGCAGGCAGACGGTGGCGCCCAGCTCCATCATCGCCTGGTTGAAGTCGCCGGGGTGGGCGGGATCGAGCAGTTCGTCGGCCCGTTGCCACAACCGCTCGCGGATTTTTGGCTTTGATGGGTCGTCTTTTATGCAGTCGAGGCGCGACAGGACGCGGATGACATTGCCGTCGAGGACGGCGGCGGCCAGGCCAAAGGCGATGGAGCCGACGGCCGCGGCGGTGTAGCGGCCGACACCGGGCAGGGAGAGCAGCGCGTCGAGATCGTCGGGGATTTGGCCGGCGTGATTTTCGACGACGGCGCGGGCGGCCTTGTGGAGGTTGCGGGCACGGGTGTAGTAGCCCAGGCCTTCCCAGACCTTGAGCAGGCGGTCGAGGTCGGCGGCGGCGAGGCGACCGATTGTGGGGAATGTGTCCAGAAAACGGTGATAATAGGGGATGACCGTGTCAACCTGCGTCTGCTGGAGCATGACCTCGCTGACCCAGATGGCGTAGGGGTCCCGGGTGCGGCGCCAGGGCATATCGCGGGCGTTGGCGGCAAACCACACCAACAACGAGCGGCGGATCGATCGCGTGCGGGCTGCATCGCCTTGCGGAATCACGGGTTTAGTTTTCTTCACAGACACGGGGGCATTATAATGATTGGCAAGGATGGGACAATGAAATTTGTAGAGGTATCTGAATATGAGCATTAATTGTATATTTTATATTTGATATCATTACTGTCCCGTTATAAGTCGAATAGCAGCAATTGGTTACAATCAGCGACATTATGTTCTTGTATAGACATATTCGTAAGTACTTGTCCTATCGGCACTTGCTCGAAAAGCACAAGACTGAGAATTTGCAGGATTTCGCCAAGACTTTGTTGAAGCCGGAATTCTTTCTTGACAAGGGCCACCAGCACATACACGCTGATGGCAATCCAAATCTGGGTCTTGACGGCATTGATGCTGGTGCCGAAAAAGGTCTTGATTCGCAAATTCTGCTTGATCCATTTGAAGAACAGTTCGATTTGCCAGCGACATTTGTACACGCGGGCAATGGTCAGCGCAGGCAAGACAAAGTTGTTGGTTAAAAAGACCAGCCGTTTGTGGGTATCGGGATCGACATAACTGATGCGACGCAGAACAGCCGGGTAATCCTGTGAGGTGTAGTAGCCGTTGAGCCGGATCGTCTGGTCGCATCGAAGGCCGGTGTTCTTGTCGACCGGTGTGGTGCTGAGACGCGAATAATCGAAGTTGCGTTTGGTCCGCGTAACGAAGGAACACAGATGGTGTGTGAACCGATACAGGCGAGCGAAATCCAAGTAGCCTCGATCCATGACATACAGAGCGCCCGGCTCCAAGGTCAGGTCGTCGAGGATGTTGACATCGTGCGTTTTGCCGTCGGTAATGCGGATAAAACTGGGGATCGAGCCTCGCAGGTCCATCAGCGTATGGATCTTGACGGCGGCTTTGTGCCGACGAAAGGTGGCCCATGGAAATAAGGTCAGACACAAATCGATGGTGGTCGAGTCGAGAGCATACACCTCTCGATCCAATTGAACGCCGAAGTCGTCGTCGGCATACAGTGTTCGCGCCCGGGCGATCAGCGCATGGGCGAAATCGGAATAGATCCGCCAGTCTCGTTGTTCGTTGGCTTTGGCCAGAGTATTGCGGGATACGATTCCGCGAATACCGCAATGATACAGCTTCGAATGCAGGGCTCGTAGACAGGTCTCGATGTCGCGAAGGCTTTGACGATAGGTTATCTGGGCAAAGACCATGCAAAGATATTGATCGAAGCAGGAGAAGGTCCGGATGCGGCGATTGCCCTGATAACGCCGAACACACTGGTCGAAGATGGGCTTGGGCAGGAAGTCCAACAGTTGCGAGAAAACGGTGCGTCCCAAATGCATTGGCTAAATCCTTCCACGACGAAACGAAAGTATTTGAGCCAAACTGTAAGGGCGAGTTGAAATCGATTACAACCATTTTCTTTCACAACCCTTTGCTATAATTCAACTTACAGAAATGTCTGACGAAGTTAACGGGACAGTGATGATTTGATATTGTAAAATAGACTGGAGCGCTATGCTGACGATCAGGATGATTACTTGTTCGTTGTGTCTGGTGGCGGCGACGGTGGCGGCGGGGACGGATCGCGAGATGCCGAGGATCGTGGTGGATCGGTCGGGCCAGCGCGCGGTGTTCCGGGCGGGCGCAGGCGGGCCGGAGTTTGTCGTCAAGGGGGTGAACTTTGTGCGGCTACGGAGAGGGGACCATGCGACCTTCGAGGCGGTACCGCTGCAAGCGAAGGCCAGTGAATCAGCGACGCAGGCGAACGGGGATTGTTATGATCCGCAGAAGGCCGAGACAATGCTGGCGTTTCTGCAATCGTCGGACCTCAATACCGTTCGCGTGTTCATTATCGGACGCAGTGCGGCCAATCCGGGGATCGCCGGGCCGGAGGGAACGACGGCAGCACTGTACGAGCCGTACATGGCGAATGTCTTGGATTTTTTGGCGCGGGCGCGAAACCACGGTATCTATGTGCTGCCAACCTTTGGCGACGGGGAGCTGCCGAGGAACGAATATTTTCGCAAGCGATTCGGCGGGGACGGCAACCGCCTGTATCTGACAAGCGAAGGGATCGCGGCCAAGCGGGAGTATGTCTGCGAATTCCTGCGATACATCCAATCGCGGCGGCCGGAGCTGATGGGGACGCTGCTGGGCGTTCAGATGCAAAATGAACTGCATCTCGACGGGAAGGACTGGCCGTTTGACGGCAAGAGCGGTACGGTCACGACGGCCAATGGAAAGGCATACGATTTGGCCGACAGAAAGCAACGGCAGGCCCTGATGGATGATGGGATCGTTTATTATCTCGACCAGATGGTCGATGCGGTGCATGGTGTCGATCCGGGGTTGCTGGTATGCGAGGGGATCTTCACGATGCGGGCTGTGGGCAAGGACCCGGCGAAGGATGTCGGGCCGGGGCCGGAGTTTGCCGGGGACCGCCGCTGGCCGCCAACGCTGGAGGTGTTGTCGCGGTCGAAGCTGGATTTTCTGGATGTTCATTTCTATCGAACTCGCAAGGACGAGACCGTTGCCGATGCCTTTGCTCACGATATGGAGACGGTCCGGTTTGCGGGGACGACGGCTGCTACAATTCTGAAGGGAAAACCGGTGATCCTCGGGGAGTTTGGGGCATTTCGGTTCGCGGAAACCTCATGGACGGCGGCCCAGAAGAATTTGTTGGCAATTCGCGGTGAGGCGATGCAACGCGGGATGTCAGGGTGGCTGCTGTGGACTTACGACTGCTTCGAACAGAAGGAGCTGTATCCCGGGATGACCGAGGGCGGGGAGTTTTTGAAACGACTGGCGAAGTAAGAGAGCTTTATTCGAGGGGGAGAAACAGGTCGCCGGGATGGATGTCGCGGCCGCGGGCGAAGGCGTCGAAGGGCATGAGGGTTTTTCCGGCGGGTTTGAGGTCCAGGATGCGGAGTCGGCCGTCGCCACAGACGATGTCGAGATTTTTGTCCAGCAGGCCGAAGGTTCCGGGTTGGTCGGCGGCGGGGATAGCGGCGGCGCGGGCGAAGGAGACGGGGTAGCATTTGCCGGTGGCGGCGGAGACAAAGTTGGCGTGAGTTCCGGGCCAGGGCCACAGGGCGCGGATGCGGTTGACCAGTTCGGCGGCGGGCTTAGAGAAGTCGAGGTTGCCGTCGGCTTTCTTGAGCTTTTTGGCAAAGGTAACCAGCGATTCATCCTGCGGGGTGTAGATTGCCGTTCCGGAGGCGATCTGGTCGATGGTGGTCATCAAAAGATCGGGGCCGAGCAGGGCCAGGCGGTCGTGGAGGGATTGGGCGTCGTCGTGGGGGAAGATTTCCGTGCGGGACTGGCCCAGGACGAGGCCGGCATCCATGCGGTCGGCGAGCGTGATGATGCTGATGCCGGATTCGGTTCGGCCGTCGATGAGGGCGGCGTTGATGGGCGCCGCGCCGCGGTAGAGCGGCAAGAG
>Ga0209777_10003200_pt1 | contig 20593 bp, 21 predicted proteins | sample FrelakmetHBP12HB_FD_187147 | JGI IMG/M metagenome (GOLD analysis project Ga0209777, IMG submission 187147) | Freshwater lake sediment microbial communities from the University of Notre Dame, USA, for methane emissions studies -HBP12 HB (SPAdes)... | ecosystem: Environmental > Aquatic >...
CGTTCGTGGCAGCCAGGGCGAACAATCCGAGACCAATCAACGCAGACAGGATCAGGTAGGGCTGGGGTTTCGGAAGCGGCGCAGGTTCCTCTTCGGGTTGGCTGGAGATGAGTAAAAGGATGAGAAGTGCGAGGAAGGAAGTCAACAGGGATGAGCCGCCGTAGGAGACAAAGGGAAGTGTCACTCCCGTCAGCGGTAGAAGGCGAATGTTGCCACCTATAATAAGAATGGACTGTGCGCCCAGGTAAGCAGTCAGCCCGGCGGCCAGGATCCGGCGGAAGTTGTCTGGGGCACGCATGGCGGTCCGAATGCCGCGGGCAACGAAAATGCCGATCAGGGCCAGCAGACCAAGGGTCCCGACCAGCCCAGTTTCCTCGGCAATGGAAGTAAAGATAAAATCCGAAATTGCCACCGGCACAAGTCCAGGGCTGCCCAGTCCCGGTCCGCGTCCGGATGTCCCACCGTTGGCAACTGCCATCAATGATTGGACAATCTGGAAGGAGCGTCCGGAGGGGTCAAGCCAGGGGTTAAGCCAGGCGTCCACGCGCAGGCGGATTACGTCAAATAGGAAATATCCGGCCACGCCTGCAACTGCCAGCCCGACCAGACTGACCAACAGGATGCGTTTTTTACCGGAAGCCACGAAGAGAATGATCGCATAGAGGAAGATGAAAATGGAAGCCGTGCCCAGGTCGCGCTGGATGACGAGTAGTAGGAGAGCCACGCCCGTCACAACCGCGGTGGGTGCGAGCAGGGGCAGCGGCCGCAAGCTGAGTGGAAGCCGGTCAGCCAGGTAGGCAGCCAGATAGACGATGAGCAGGAGTTTGAGCGGTTCGGAGGGCTGAAGGTAAACCCCGCAGCAACCCAGCCAAAGATGCAAACCGCCACCAGTGGGGTTGGTGCCAAAGACGAGTGTGAGGGCTGTGAGCAGCAAACCACTGGTCAGCCAGAGATATTTGTAGCGGTGCAGGAAGCGAAGTTCGGGAGAAAGACGCATACCGAGCAGAAGGACCAGCCCGCAAACTACCAGCCAGGCGGTTTGGCGCAGTCCAAAGCCGGGGGAAAGGCGGTAGATGGTGAGGATACCCCAGCCAGTCAGCAGGGCGGCGATGGGGAGAATGAATGGATCAGCGTCGGGCAAGCGGCGTCTGGACAGGAGTTGTGCCAGGGTGAAGATGACGACCCAGGCGGTGAAACCCAGCCAGTGATTCCAACGGAAGTCCACCGCCCAGGTGCGGGCACGGGTAGCCGGTGAGAGGGTCAGGATAAGCGAGTAAAGGAAAAGAAAGACGCCCGCCAAACGAAGCAGGCGGGATTGGATTTGAAAGGGGGACGTGGGACCAAAAAAGCGTTTCATCGATTCTGGTCGTAATTTACGAGGCAGTGCGGCCTTTATTTGAGGTATTTTTTTACCAGCAGATCCAGTTTCTGGCGCGTGGCGGGCGGGATGGCAGACGGGCGAGTGATGATGGCGGATTTTAGGGCTGAGCGGCAGGTGCAGGAGAATTCCTCCGGCAGGGATGTTACCAGCCGCCGGATGGCTGCTTGTGCAGTCTCTGTGTTTTTTTGGAGCATCTGTAGCACCATTTCCACCGTCACCGGCTCACCACTAACGTGCCAGACATCGTAGTCGGTAACGTGGGCCATCACAGCATAGCATATCTCGGCCTCGCGCGCCAGGAAGGCCTCCGGTGCGGCTGTCATGCCGATTATGGACATCCCCCAGGAGCGGAAGACGTTCGACTCTGCTTTGGTCGAGAAACGCGGCCCTTCGATGATGATGAATGTGCCGCCATAATGAACCGTTGCCCCGATTCCCGTTGCCGCAGTTTTCAGCGCCGCTGACAGGTCCGGGCAGAATGGGTCAGCGGATCCGGTATGCGCCACCAATCCCTCGCCGAAAAAGGTACGGGCACGGCCTCTGGTATTATCGAAAATCTGATCGGGGATGACAATGGAACCGGGGGCATAATCCTCGCGCAATGAGCCGCAAGCGTTGATGCTGATAATGCGTTCTATTCCGAGCGCTTTCAATGCATAGATATTGGCTCGATAAGGAACATCGGCTGGCATGATGTGGTGGCCAATGCCATGCCGGGAGAGGAACGCGACGCGTTTACCCTCCAGTGTCCCTATCACGATAGGTGCGGACGGCTTCCCGAAAGGTGTTTCGAAGTCGTTTTCGCTGGTGTCGGTCAACCCGGTCATGCTATACAGACCGGAACCGCCGAGGATGGCGAGTGAGGGTTTTTCAGGCATGGAGGTATTCCGAAACAACATGTGCCCACGCGGCTAGTTTGGAGGTTGTTTCTGTGACTGGGACGTTGTATAGTCCAATTAGATTCTCTTTGTCGGTGGCATTAGAATATCACCGGCGAGGGAAATGATAAAACGGGTCTCGCCACACTTGAATTCGTCGTCAGTTATGACGACGGTTGGCATGACGAGTTTTTCCTGGTTGAGTAAAGTTCCGTTGGTGGAATCCAGATCTTCCAGCCACCAGTGGTTTTGGTGAAAACTTAGCTTGGTGTGACGGGCTGAAATGGATTCGTCGTCCACCGGACATTCACAGGCTGGGTCGCGACCGATGATCACTTCCGGCTGGACGAAATGCCGCACCTGTGAGGCAAAATCGCCGCGAGTGATAATCAGGCTGATGGGCGGAACTTTGCGGGATGCCAGGAGCGCCCCCTGCAGTTTTATATCTCGCCACAGGCTGACGAAAACCCAGCCCAGGAATGCATACAGGCAGACAGCCAGCAGGAGTCGCAAGGCAAGCACAACTGGTCCGCTCATTTTTTGTTAGCTTTCTTCTTGGGTTCGATCCCGGCTTCTAATACAGCAGTCGGACGATCGGTGGGGATGACCGATATTGGTTCTGTTACAATCTTTTCTTTACCCCGCCCGGTAGGCAGATCTTGGCCGAAAATAAGAGTCACTCCGGCCAGGGAAATCACGTCCCCGGGATATAAAATACACATATTGGTGCTCTGGCCATTGACAAACGTCCCGCCAGTGGAGTTCAAATCGAAGAGTGCAAAACGGCCTTTGGCAACTCGTAATTGTGCATGAGTGCGCGAGACGCGCGGGTCGTCAATGATAACCTGGTTGTCCAGGCGGCGTCCGATATTAATGACCGTACGGTTGAGTGGAATGATTTTCGTCCCGCCCAGGATGAGGAAGGCATTCGGGGGAATCGTATCAATCGGGGGCTCGCCTTGGGATTCAATTGGCATTCCCCGGGTCTCGGCGACGCTTTCGCTGCTGAAGGAGGCGATGATATGAGTCTCCTCAGCAGCCATATCCGTGTCTGCAGCGGTTGTCACCGTTGGGTTCGTCAAAAAACGGAATCCCGCTTCGTCGCCGGCGGTATGGAGCGCTTCTGCTAATTCCTTGACCAGCCGCGGCTCGCTATGCCAGTGGGCCAGCGTGGAGGGGTGGGCGATGATCACATACACGTTGGGAGCGAAGGTGGTCCCATCCTGCTCTTTGAGGCTGTTGTGCATTGCAGCGGCCAAATGCTGATAGACTCTGTCTTCGGCTTTGTAACCGGGCAGGTATTTCAGCAAGTGGACTTCTAGCAAGGTTTGAAGACGAGATTCAAGTTCGTCAAGTGTTGGCATATTGAGATTATTATAGAAGGGAGAGGCGGATTCTGCAAGCATGGAGGCTGCACCTCGACCATGCAAAAACCCGGCTCGGATAGTCAGCCGGGTCTCAGCACTTTGGTTTGGAGAAAATTCTAGGCGGTTACTGTTTGTCCACAGTTGGGACAGAACTTCTCTACATGTGCCAGTACAAAACCGCACTTGGGACAGGTCTTCGGTTGGGCTTTTCCCAGTGGTGCACCGCAGGCTGCACAGGTCGAAGAGCCGACCGGATTGGCCGCCCCGCAAAATTCGCAAGTGACACTGCTGAGGCGTTCGGAGAGCTCCTGGCTGGCTCCGGCTGTGCGGACGACATTTGCAATAATCTGCCAGATCTTTTCATTCAACTGCAGGCTGCTTACATCTTGCGCGATATCATCCAGGCGGCCCAGCAGGTTCAGGGGATTGAGAAGAGCGGAAATTGCCGTCTGTCCCAGGCTGGCGGCCACTCCCAGCCATTGCTGCTCGCCAACCTGCACCATTACTCCGTCTTCTATCTGCTGAAGGTTAACGCTCACCGCAGTCCTGCCCCCTGAATGTGAATACTGCGATGAAGCAATTTGGACGGTCAGGTTATTGCTTTCACCGAGTAACTGGGTTTGGGTGTTGCCCTGGTTGAATTCAGCCGTCAATGCCTGGGCAACGTCGGTTGGGGTGATATTTCCGTGGAATACGCGTCTGTCCATAGATTTCGATTATAATCGTTTTGCCCAATTGGGCAATGCTCCACTTCCATTTACGGAAATTTCTATGGTAAGTTGCGACGTATGTATACCTGGATAAAAATAGGACTCCGGATTCTCTTGGTGCTCGGATTCGCCGGCCTGCTCTGGCTTGCTCCAGCCTGGACTCCAGCTGCGGCTCAACAGCCGACCGGAAACATCCCCACAGTGACCGGTACGCCCTCCGGGCCGTTCATCACGGTGACCAGTCCAGATGGCGCCAATGTCCGCGCCGGACCAAGTGAGTATGATTATGCTATCCTTGATAAGCTTCCACCCGAAGCAACGGCCCCAGCCATTGGACGGTCGCCAGCCCAGGAATGGATTCAAATCGTCGATCTGGCCGTGCCCGGCGGATTGGGTTGGGTATATGCAATCAATGTGAAGCTTTCGCCTGGTGCTTTCCTACCCATAGTAGAACCACCGCCAACCGCGACCCCGCGCACCACTCCAACCATAAACCCGACCTTTGCGGCTGCTTTTCAAGTTCAAACGACGCCCACGCGTCTGCCGACTTTTACTCAACCGCCTCCGATTGCAACCCTGAATTTTCAAACGCCAGCAGGGACGGGATCTCGCGTGGCGATGGGCTTCGTCATCTTTGGTCTGGCGCTGGTCGGGATCCTTGGCGCGCTCATTTCGTACTTGCGCGGCAGGTGACCGATCCTATAAATCGGCGAGACCGGGATGGTCCCGATCTCGTTTTGTTTTCTAATTATCGCTTGTGTCGCAGGTTCCACCTTCACAGGAACAGGATGGGACCGCATTTGGGTTATCCACTAAAAAGCCTTTGCCGCGTTCATCGTCAATATAGTCAACTGTCGCACCGGTCATGTACTGGATGGACGTTTCATCCACCAGGACTTTGAGTCCCTCGCTCTCGAAGGTAGCATCGGTTTCGCGAGGTTTGTTGTCGAGCGCCATTCCATACTGGAACCCGGAGCATGTCTGCCCGGTGATGTAAACCCGCAGGGCGTAACTTTCATCCAGGTTTTGCTGCTGACGCAGACCTCGTAAAACTTCGGCGGCGGCATTGGTGAGTAGAACGGCCTGAGTTTGAATTGGGGTGGTCATGTGTACCTCTTTAATATAAAATATGACCCATCCTATCAGGATTAGAAAGTTTTGTCAATTTATGCCAGAAGCGGGTATAATCCCGCCAGTTAAATAAAGAAACTCCCATGCGCAAATTTACTCCGATTGTGCTCTTAATATGCATAGCTGCTCTTTTGTTTTCTGCCTGTGGAAAAGCCGCAAACCCGGCGGCGAAAGCTGTTGAAGATTATCTCACTGCTCTCGTAAATAAGGACGCCAACGCGCTCTCTACCCTCTCTTGCGCCGATTGGGAGTCGAATGCCCTGCTTGAAATGGATTCTCTTCAGGCGGTTGCCACCCGGTTGGAAAACCTGGTATGCACTGCAACCGGCACGGACGGCACGACCACGCAGGTCAATTGCCAGGGAAAAATCATTGCCACCTATAACAGCGAAGACCAGGAACTTGACCTTTCAGTTCGCACATATCAGGTGGTTGAGCAGGACGGCGAATATCTGGTTTGCGGATACAAATGAAATCTCGGCTTTTGACACGTGAGAATTTCTGGGCATTGATCTTTTGTCTGATTCTCATTTCTCTGGTTGTCTTGACGGTCAGTAGTGCACCCACCTGGATTTATCAAGGCTTTTAATGACCCTCGCCCTCATTCTCGTCTCCATCGTTGTTGCCGCGATGTTGGGCTTGGTGACGCAAAACCGCTGGCGCATCCCGCTTTTACTGGTGAGTTGCACGCTGGCGGTTTACGCGTTCCAGCCCCAGCTGCCGGTGCGCGGCCTGGATTTCTGGCTGCCCACTGCAACACTGGCGCTCACCACCCTGGCGTGGATCCTGACCACTCCGCGTGAGCAGCGTTCTTGGAGGATCAACTGGCCGGCGGCAGTAATCCTGGGCGGCATTGTGCTGGTTCTTGGCCTGACGCGCTATTTGGGACTCTCGCCGCATCTGACAGCCTCCCGCCCACCGCAGACTCTCCAAATCCTTGCCGGGTTGGCAACGGTTGCGATGGTTGCTTTCCTGTTGACGCGCTTTACCAAACCCGGCAAGTCAGTGCTGACCGGAGCATTCGTTTTTATCATTCTTATATTTATTGTGCTGAAAGTCCCGCAGCTGGCGGCACTGGTCAGCATGGCGTTGCGTAGTTTAAATCACCAGTCCACCAGCCTGGCTTTGGCGCAGGATTTGCGCTGGCTGGGATTCTCATATATCGCTTTCCGTTTGCTTCATACGATCCGCGACCGCCAGAGCGGACGACTGCCGGCTGTTTCGCTGTCTGAGTATGTGGTTTATGTCATTTTTTTTCCAGCGCTGACCGCTGGGCCGATTGACCGCATTGAGCGTTTCGTTGGGGACTTGCGCCGCCCGCTGGCATTGACTGCCGATGACCTGGGCGAAGCGGGAAAACGCCTTGTGCTTGGCTTGTTCAAGAAATTCGCCGTTGTGGACGTTCTGGCGATGATCGCCTTGAATGGGACCAATGCACTACAGGTCCGCTCAGCAGGATGGGCATGGGTGCTGCTCTACGCCTACACTTTCCAGATTTACTTTGATTTCAGCGGTTACACCGATATCGCCATCGGTCTGGGACGACTTCTCGGCATCAAACTGCCGGAGAACTTCAAAGCTCCATACCTCAAACCCAACCTGACCCAGTTCTGGAACAGCTGGCACATGACCCTGACGCAATGGTTCCGGGCTTATTTCTTCAACCCGGTGACGCGGGCGCTGCGCTCCGGGAAGAGACCGCTGCCCATCCCGGCCGTCATCTTTATCACACAAGTGACGACGATGGTACTGATCGGCCTCTGGCATGGTGTGACATTGAATTTCGTGGCCTGGGGTCTGTGGCACGGGCTGGGGCTTTTCGTCCACAACCGCTGGTCTGATTTGACCAGGGCGCGCTTTACGGCGCTGTCACCGCACTGGCAAGCAGCGCTGAACGTGGGCGGCGTGCTGCTGACTTTCAACTTTATTGCCCTCGGCTGGGTTTTCTTTGCGCTGCCGGGTCTGTCCATTTCGGTTCATTTCTTACGCCTCTTGTTTGGTCTGGTTTAATATGAATTTCCGCTTTTTACGTAACGTAATCATCAAGGGCTTGGTTCTGTTTCTTCTGTTCGACCTGGTCTTTGCCGCTGTGAACCCCGCCGCGTTGGGGAAGGTATCGCTCTATAACCACCTCTTTGCTGGCCGCCAGCGTTTTCCCTTTGGTGAAGATTCGTCCCAATCCTACAACCTGAGCCTTTTCAACCTGGATGCCATGTTCGCAGCACACATTATTGCCAATGGGCCGAAACCAGCGGATGAATACCGGGTCATCATCATAGGCGACTCGTCCGTCTGGGGTATACTCCTGCATCCTGAAGAAACCCTCGCCGGTCAATTGAACGCAGTGGGACTGTCCCTTTGTGGGAAGACGATCCGTGTCTATAACTTGGGCTACCCGACCATTTCACTAATGAAAGATTTAATGGTGCTGGATTACGCCTCGCGTTACCAACCGGACCTCGTTATCTGGCCGGTGTCCTTGGAAGCCTTCCCCGATGATAAACAACTCTCCTCGCCCATTGTCGCTAACAATGCCACCCGGGTGGAAGATTTGATTACCCGTTATAAGTTGCCGCTCGACCCCAACGACCCTGCGCTCGTACACCCTGGTTTGTGGGACAATACCCTCATTGGTCAGCGACACACTTTGGCAGATTTGTTCCGCCTCCAGATGTACGGGATGCTTTGGGCTGCAACAGGTATTGATCAGACATATCCGGTCGATTATCAGCATGCCCAGACCGATTTCAATACCGATGTTACTTTCCATAACATGCAACCGCCAACGTTGGATGCATCCCGATTGGCCTTTGAAGTGCTCGAAGCAGGTTTGCACCTCGCTGGGGGAACGCCAGTGATTCTGATCAACGAGCCGATCCTTATCAGCGATGGTGAAAACAGCGATTTGCGGTACAATATTTTGTACCCACGCTGGGCTTACGACGAGTGGCGGGAGATGATGTCGGCACGAGCTGAGGCGGGCGGCTGGAATTATCTTGATCTATGGAACATCGTCCCGGCAGGTGAGTTTACCAATAGTGCCATCCACCTGACTCCTGCGGGCGAATCCATGTTGGCCGGACGGGTGGATCAAATTATCTTACAGCAGAGTTGTCCATGAAGCACTTCCCTTTTATTATCATGCTATTTGCTTTTCTCACTGCCTGTGGCAGTAGAGCGGCTATCCTGGAAACGGAAACGGACACCAGCACCCAAGTCCCAGGAGTGACGGTTTCACACGTGCAGACCTTGCCGCCAAGCGGAACGCTCGCTCCTTCTCCATCTCCCACAGCCACGCTCGCGCCGGATGCCTGGCAGTCCATGCCTATCGTCCCTATTGTCTCAGCGTCTATGGTGGAGGTCTACCAACGTGGTTTGGCGAGCGGCCGCAACCCGAACCGGTTCTCCAAAATTGGTGATTGTCAGAACATTACCACATATTTCCTGGCCGCGTTCGACAACCCGAAAGAGTACAGGCTTGGCCCAGCCTACGCTTACCTTCAACCGACGATTGATCATTTTACTGGTTCCTGGTCGCGCCAGAGCATGGCAGTCAAAGGCGGGATGAACGTGGCAGCTGTCCAAAATCCATTTTGGACGCTGACACCACGGCCCAAGGAGTGCAATTCAGGAGAGACACCGCTTGCCTGCGAGATTCGCGTCAACAACCCCAGTATTGTCATCATCAGCATGGAAGAGTCCTGGTCAGGGGATATTGGTAAATACAATGGTTATATGCGTAAAATTGTTGAGTATGTCCTTTCGCAGGACGTGGTGCCGATCCTCGCCACGCGGGCCGAGGAACCGGATACGAAGATTTCCATTAACGCCACTGTGGCCCGGATTGCTTACGATTACAATGTACCACTTTGGAACTTCTGGGCGGCTGCATATCCTTTGCCTTCCCATGGATTGACTGTGGACGAATTCCATCTTACCTGGGCTGGCCCCTTCTTTGACGACCCGGCGCGCATGGAAATGGGCTGGCCCTGGCGCAACCTGACCGCCTTGCAGACTATTGACGCTGTCTACCGCGCCCTGAATGGTCGCCCATGAAGATGATCTTTTTTATTGGACAAGTCTGATATGACAATGGTGCGTTGTGCAAAGTCTTCGCTTTTCCTGCTTGTAATTGTATTGATCTCTGGTTGTAATATACCGGATAACCAGACCATCCAGCCTTATATGCCGACTGGATCATTCATACTGACCCCGGTTCCTCCAACACCAGTTCCTCCGACCGATTCTCCTATTCCGGTGCCTACTGCCACGCCCACTTTCACAATCACTCCCACGGTCACAGACACTCCCACAGCAACAGCTACACTAACGCCGGTTTGGGTCTTCCAATCCGGAACGATCACCTGTCCCATTCTGCTTTATCATCGCATTGCAGAACCTCCTTTGCCCGATTCGTTGGTGGCACGTTATTACACTTCCCCCGCAGATTTTGAATGGCAGATGCAGGCGCTCAAAAATTGGGGCTATACAGCCATTCCTATTTCGCTCTTAGTAGATGCCATCATGAAGGGCGCCCCATTGCCGCCCAGGCCGGTTGTGATTTCTTTTGACGACGGTTATGAGAGCGTTTATGAGAATGCTTACCCGATCATGCAGGCATTGGGGTTTAAAGGTATTATGTACATTATTGTGGATTATGTTGGATCTCAAGGCTACATGGACGTCGGTCAGATTCAAGAAATGACTGGCAATGGCTGGGAAATTGGGAGCCATAGCATGACCCATCCGCACTTGCCTACCGTCCATGACCAGATTAATTATGAGGCAGGACAATCGAAAAGCCGCCTTGCATCGGAGATTGGCGTAAGTGTGGAGACTTTTGCCTATCCCTATGGAGAAATTGATTCGTTTGTTGTCGGTAAGGTCGCAGAATACGGTTATTTAGCGGCAGTCGGGCTGTGGAACCCGGGACCTCAATATGTTCAAAGCATGGATAATCTATATTATTTAACTCGCATTGAGGTACGCAATGGTACTGATCTGGCAACATTTGCGACCATGTTGCCCTGGTCAGGCCAGCCATGAGCAGGGAGTATTCTAAATAATCACGGAGAAATTATGACAGATACGATTCTTGAAAAACTAGGCACATATATTGCCACCGAGTTTCTCAGACAACCTGACCGTCTTATCAAGCCGGATGAACCTTTACTTTCCAGCGGACTGATTGATTCTTTCCACCTCGTGGATCTTTCCCTGTTTGTCGAGAATAACTTTGGCGTGCGCATAGATGATACGGAACTCAATGCCTCCTCCTTCGATAATCTGAACCAACTGACCGCTTTCATCAATGCACGCCAGTAATATGCCGAATTTTTCCAAATTCTTTCAACGCCACTACCAGCAGGAACCGGATAAAGTCAGTATCACCATGCTGTTTGCCGGCCAGCCCGCCTGCCCGGTGACTTATCGCCAGCTTATCCTTGGTGCGTCGGGCTATGTCCAGACCTACACCCAATACGGTATCCAGCCCGGGGATGTAGTCCTGCTAATCCTCCAGCACAGTGCAGACTTGCTCTTTGCCTACTTCGGGGCTGTCTTGCACGGGGCCATCCCCTCCATCATGCCATTCCTGACCGGAAAATTGCTTCCAGAGCGTTACCGCGCTGACCTGGCCGCGTTGGTGGCGGTAACCCAGCCAACTGCTATCGTCACCTACCGGGAGTTCGAACTGGAAGTCCGCGCCGCACTCAAACCCGGCCAGGACTCGGTCAGGGCGGTAATTATCAGCGACCAAGCCAAGGGTCCAACCCTGCCCGATTTCGCCTCATTCGAAGGCCTCCGCCGCAACCCCGAAGATATCGCCCTCCTCCAGCATTCGTCCGGTACCACTGGCCTGCAAAAGGGGGTGGCTCTGTCGCACCAGGCGATCATCAATCAACTCAATAACTATGGCAAAGCCATTCGCCTGACGGATGCCGATGTATTCGTCTCCTGGCTGCCGCTCTACCATGATATGGGTCTTATCGCCTGCTGGCTGATGCCCATCTTGCTGGGTTACCCACTGGTGCTCATGTCACCCTTCGATTGGATCCGCGCTCCGCACCGTTTGTTACAGGCCGTCTCAGAATATAAGGGGACGCTCTCCTGGTTGCCAAATTTTGCCTACAATTTCTGTGCCCAGAAAATCCGTGATCGCGACCTGGATGGTGTGGATCTATCCACTTGGCGGGCCATTTCGAACTGTTCCGAGCCGATGCGCTGGGAAAGCCACCACGCCTTTTACGAGCGCTTCCGCCCCCTGGGTCTTCGCTATGAAGCCCTGACCACCTGCTACGCAATGGCGGAAAATGTGTTCGCGGTCACCCAGGGCGGGATTGACGTTCCCGTGGTTTACGAAGATATCGACCGCGAAATTCTTCAGACGAAGAAAATCGCCCAAGTGGCACAACCTGGTCAGATAGTAGTGCGCATGCTTGGAACCGGAAAACCCATCCTCAATACGCGCGTCCGCATTTTTAATGCGAAAGGCCAGCCCCTGGCTGACCGCCAAGTGGGCGAAGTGGCTGTTCAAAGCGATTGTATGCTGACCGGTTACTACCACCGCCCGGATGCCACTGAAAAAGCTTTTGTAGATGGATGGTATCTGACTGGGGACTTCGGCTACCTTGTGGGCGGCGAACTCTATATCACGGGTCGCAAGAAAGACTTGATTATTGTCGGTGGCAAGAATATTTATCCGCAAGACCTGGAAATGCTGGCTTACGAAGTTCCAGGAGTCCATACCGGACGCGCCTCGGTTTTCGGTATCTTCAACGAGGCCACCGGGACCGAGGATGTGATCTTAGTGGCTGAAGTGGATATTAGCGATCCCGGCCAACGCTGGAAGATCGAAGACGGCATCCGCACCGCGGTGACGCGCGGTTCAGCGGTGGCGCTGCGATATGTACATCTGGTTAACCCGCCCTGGCTGGTCAAGACCTCCAGCGGCAAGACTGCCCGCTCTGCCAACCGGGAAAAGTTCTTGAAAGAAATGCAAGCGAAGGGACAGGGTTACTGAACAAAACCGTTGGAGGTTCTTCTCCAGCGATGGCAAAAGCCTATATAAAAAATCCGACAGGTTTTCACAACCTGTCAGGTTTTATCATCGTGGCGTTAGATTAACCGGGCGTGATGCGATTCTCGAGTGTGCGGTTGAATATCTCTTCCTGCTCTTCCTTTAGATCGGACTTTGATTTCTTGTTCTTTATCGAGCTCTTCTTATCATCAGCACGATTCTGGGCTTTCTGGAAGGCGATCTGGAAAGCCGTCAGTTCGGGCTCTTTGGCTTCTGGCTCCTCGACGAACTCTTCCTGTTTCTTGCCTTTCTTGCTGTTGCGTCCCTTGCGAGGTTCGGGCTTTTTAACCTCGACCACCACCTCTTCTGGTTTGGGCATCGCAGCTTTGATGCTCAGGCGGATCTGCTTCTTGCGGCGATCCACATCCAGGATTTTAGCCTCAACTTCGTCGCCCTCTTTCAGCACTGCGGACGGGTTCTTGACGTATTCATGCGAGATCTCGCTGACGTGTACCAGGCCGGGGCGCTCGGCCCCGATTTCCACGAATGCGCCATACGTTTCCAGGCGGGATACTTTGCCTTTGACAACCATATCCGGCTTCAGTTCGCGCCATTCGAGGATCAAAGGCTCAACCATGGTCAGTTCCACGCGGTCGTCGTGTACGCGGCGTACCCAAACGGTTACCTCTTGACCGGCTTGAATAATATCCTCAACTCGGTTTACCGGATCTTTCTGCAATTGTGAGATGTGGATAACGCCGGGTACTTTTTGCCCGATGTCCACGATGGCCCCCGCGATGGTGGTTTTAATGACTTTGCCTGTCAGACGTGCCTTTGGTTGCAGCGCACTTTCTGGCGCCGCGTTTGTTGTTTCCATATCGGTTACTCCCGTATATTCTTGATTTGAGCCGAAGGTGGATTATACCTGCTTCGTGGGTAACCGTCAATCACAATTTTTGTTTCTATTTTTAAAAATAAAAGGGCCTGGCCCTTGCTAGGTCCTTTCTGTGTTGACAGATGTTATGGTTTCTTCTTACATACCAGCCATGAATGCTAATCCAACCGTGCCCGGACCGGCATGCGTCCCGATGACAGGCGAGACGGACGCGAAGACGGTCTCAATAGGCTGCAACTGGAGCATGGCGGTTTTGAGTACAGCGCGCGCCTCCGCTTCGGCATTGGCGTGTAGGGTCGCCAGCCTGACCGGGTTCCGGCCTGCGACCCGCTGGACGACCAGATCGACCATCCGGTCTAATGCCTTACCCTTAGCGCGGATTTTTTCCACTGATTCGATCCGTCCATCCCGTAGTTCGAGGATCGGCTTGATATTCAGCGCTGAACCCAACAGTGCCTGCGCACCACCGATGCGGCCACCGCGGCGCAGGAATTCCAGCGTATCCACCACGAAATAGACACCGGTGTGCTCACGGGCTTTTTCGGTCAGTGCCTGGCATTCAGCCAGGGTGGCTCCGTCTTGGGCGGCCCGGGCGGCAGACAGCACATGGAAGCCCATCGCCATCGCCGTGGAATTGGAGTCAACGATGGCGATTCTTTCGGCGGCCTTTGGCAGCATTTCACGCGCTTGGGTGGCAGATTGCATGGTACCGGATAGTTTCGCTGAAATGAAAATACCCAGCACATCGTAACCACTTTCCAGCAATTTCTCGAAGGCGGCTTTCATGTCAACGATTGCCACTTGGGATGTGGTTGGCATGACCTTGGCGGTCTCCAGCCGTTTGTAGAAATCACCCGGCATGATGTCCACACCGTCTCGGAAAGTTTCCTCGCCCCAGATCAATACCTGAGGAACAACGGTAATGGAATGTGCATTCAACATTGCATCGGGGATATAGGCGGTACTATCGGTTATAACTGCGACTTTCGACATACTTTCTCCTTTGGCAGGGGATTTTGAGACACTCGATTCTACCAGAAATATAACCCTGATGGTCCCCTTTGGACGCGCTTTTCCTTGACCATCTACCTGTTATCGGCTAAAATCTGTCCGCCTTCGGGCAATTGCTTTTTTAATGAAGAGATAATGTGTTCGAGACGCTGACCGGACGGCTGACCCAGTTATTTGACCAACTGCGAAAACGCGGCAAACTATCTGAAGCCGACGTCGATGTTGCCATGCGTGAAGTTCGTCTGGCGCTGCTGGAAGCCGACGTGCACTACAGCGTGGTCAAGGACTTGATTGCCCGCGTGCGCCTCCGCGCTGTCGGCGCAGAAGTCTCGAAGGCTCTCAATCCGGGCCAGCAGGTCGTTAAAATCGTCAATGAGGAACTGGTTGCCACGCTTGGCGAACCCGCTCCGCTCAACCTATCCGGCGTGAAGCCGCACATGCTGATGCTGGTCGGTTTACAGGGCTCGGGTAAAACGACCGCCGCCGGAAAACTGGCGACATTCCTTCGAGAACGGGGTGAACGCGTCATGCTCGTAGCCGGGGATCCGTACCGCCCCGCGGCAGCCGAGCAGTTGCGGACCCTAGGTCAGCAGCTTGACATTCCGGTCTTCTTCGAGACCAATGTCGAGCCGCCCGAACTGACGAAGCGCGCTTTCCAAAAAGCGAAGAATGGTGGCTATACTGTCGTTATCGTGGATACGGCTGGCCGCTCGCAATTGGATGAAACCCTGATGGATGAACTCCAGGTCATAGTCCGGAACGTGCCGCCCACTGAAACCCTGCTCGTGGTGGATTCGATGATCGGCCAGGAAGCTCTGCATGTCGCAGAGGGCTTCCGGGATGCTGTCCCACTCACCGGTCTCATCATGACCAAAATGGACGGCGACTCGCGCGGCGGCGCGGCCATTTCCATCCGTTCGGTGACCGGTGTCCCGATCAAGTTTATTGGGACAGGCGAAAAACTGGACGCGCTAGAAGCCTTCCAGCCCGAACGTCTAGCGTCCCGCATCTTGGGCATGGGTGACGTACTCGGCTTGATCGAAAAAGCCGAGGCAGCCTTCGACGAAAAGCAGGCTCAGAGGCAGGCGGAACGTCTCGCCAAAGGTGAGTTTACTCTGGAAGACCTGGTTGAAATGCTTCGGTCTTCAAAGAAGATGGGCTCGTTGAGCCAGATGGCAGATATGCTCCCTGGTGACATGGGACGGGCTGCCCGCAATATCTCGCCTGAAGAGATGGATCATTCGACGAAGCGCACAGAAGCGATTATCAATTCGATGACACCTACCGAACGCCGCAACCCGGATGTTCTAAATGCCAGCCGCCGCAGACGTATCGCCCGTGGCTGCGGGCTTGAGGTCCAGGATGTGAACCGGCTGGTAAAACAGTTCCGCGAAATGCAAAAAATGTTCAAGATGTTACAAAAAACTGGCGGACGCGGCCTCTCGCGTTTGTTCGGATGAGGTAAAATGTGGACATGCCGTTGGTTGTCACTCAGGATAGGGCGCCTGCGGGCACCATGCAAACCCTACCCTGCTAATTTTAAGGTTCTCAGCACTGCACTGCGCACTCCTTTCTGCCCCTCTCTGTGCGGCCTGCTGATGCCATGAAAATCAAAAATAACAATTGAAGGAGAATTTTCTGATGGTTCGTATTCGTCTTCGCCGTACTGGTCAAAGGGGCCAGCCTTCTTACCGCCTGGTTATCGCGGACAAAGAAAGCCCTCGCGATGGTCGCTTCCTAGAAATCGTGGGCTTTTACAATCCGCGCACTGAACCGGCCACTCTGAATATCAAAGAAGACCGCGTCTACGAGTGGATGAGCAAGGGTGCCCTGCCGACCGAATCGGTGGCGCAATTGTTCAAGACCGCTGGTACTGTGGAACGCTTCGAGCGTTTTAAAGCTGGTGAATCTGTCGAGACTCTGCTGGCCGAGGCTGAAATAGCCAGGGCTGCACGGCTCCCCGTCGACAAAACCGGTAAGTGATGGTAGTAACGATTTTGGTCGTTATTAACGGCTAAAGCCGTTACTACACCTATATTGAGATGCCATGAAAGCACTAACAGAATATATCGCTAAATCCCTGGTAGATCACCCGGATGAAGTTGCTGTGGACGAGATCCGTCACGGCAACCGTGTGACACTGGAATTGAGTGTTGCCAAAGACGACATGGGTCGTGTCATTGGCAAGGGTGGGCGGGTAGCCAATGCCATCCGCACCCTGCTGCGGGTGGCAGCTGAACGTGAAGGTAGCCAGGTCACGCTCGATGTGGTAGAACCCTGACAGTATGTCTGGTGCTAACGAACGACCGGCAGGCCCGCCAACTGCTGGCGTGCCTGCTTTCTTGGTAGTCGGGAAGGTACGCCGTCCGCATGGTGTGCATGGTGAAGTAGTGGCGGAAATCTTAACTGATTTTCCCCAACGCTTACGCCCGAAGAGAGCAATCTACCTGGGTGAAAAACATGTGAAGTTGATTATTGCCAGCCAGCGTCCGCACAATGAAGGATTGCTTCTTGGCTTCGAGGGCATAACTACTCCAGAGAAGGCAGGCTGGTATCGAAACCAGATTCTCTCCATCGCCGCATCGGAAGCCTCCGAACTGCCCGATGGCGAGTTTTATTTTCATGAACTGCTCGACCTGGAAGTAGTGGATGAGGCGGGTAATTTCCTGGGTACGCTGACAGAAATCCTGGAGACCGGTGCGAACGATGTTTATGTGGTGACAGACTCTGCTCAACATGAGCTTCTACTCCCAGCCATCCCCGAGGTCGTTCTGGACGTGGACCTGGAAGCAAAAATGATGAAGGTACGTTTACTCCCTGGCCTTGTTGATGAAAAAAGTGAACGATAAACGTTACTGGGTGGGCTTTAATCTGGTCAAGGGCGTTGGGGCGGTACGCTTGCAAGCCCTGCGCGACCATTTTGGCGACCTGGCTCTGGCCTGGCAAGCCCCGCTGGATGCTCTCCAAGCGGCCGGTCTTAGCCCGAAATTGGCCCAGCGCGTGGCACAAGTGCGTGCTGGAGTGGACTTGGATAAGTTTCTTACGAAGGTGATGGCGCAAGGCATTGAGATCCTGACCTGGGAGGACGATCTTTATCCACCGCGTTTGAAGGAAATAGACCAGGCACCACCCGTCCTGTACGTGCGCGGCGCAATAATAAACGAAGATTTCTGGGCTGTAGCCGTGGTTGGGACACGGCGTGTCAGCGCTTATGGGCGCCAAGTGGCTGAAGAACTGGCCTCGTTTTTAGGCGCTAATGGAGTAACCGTTGTCTCCGGGCTGGCGCGTGGTGTGGACGCCATCGCCCATTTGTCTACCCTCAAAGCCGGGGGACGAACGATCGCAGTAATGGGTTGTGGAGTGGACCGCATTTACCCGCCTGAACACGCCCAACTTGCCGAGAAAATAATGGGGAGCGGCGCGCTTATCAGCGACTATGCTCCTGGAACACCGCCAGACGCCTCCAATTTCCCGCCGCGCAACCGAATCATCTCCGGGTTTTCGATGGCAACGATCGTCGTCGAGGCCGGAGAGACCAGTGGTGCGCTGATCACTGCCCAATTTGCCATTGATCAGGGTCGGGAAGTTTTCGCAGTACCGGGAAATATTCTGGCTCTGCAGAGTAAGGGCACTAACAGATTGATTGCCCAGGGGGCTCGCCCGATGCTCTCCGTCCGTGATCTGTTGGATGTTCTGAATCTGACTCGTGTTACTGAACAACGTCTCGTGCGGAAGGTTTTGCCTGCCGACGAAACCGAATCGAAGCTGATGAGTGTGTTGACCCACGAACCCCTGCACATCGATGAGATCCGCAACCAGACCAGCCTGCCGATCGAACGCGTCTCCGCCACGCTGGTGATGATGGAATTGAAAGGACTGGTACGGCAGGTGGGCGGGCAGAATTATGTAGCAGTGAGGGAGGAACAGGCAGAGTACGTGGTTCCGATTCAGGCGCGGGACAAGGTTTAGATCATGAAACATACTTATGCAGTTATCATGGCCGGCGGCGGTGGAACCCGTCTCTGGCCCATCTCTCGCAAGAAACACCCCAAACACGTTTTGCCATTACTGGGTGAGCGCACCCTTTTCCAGAGCACGCTGGACCGCCTCGATGATTTTATTCCCCCGGAACGGGTTTACGTTGTCACGACCTTGGAACAGGAACATGAACTTAGAGGTCAGGCTCCACAACTCCCGGCAGAAAATTTTCTAATTGAACCCATGCCGCGCGGCACCGCATCGGTGGTCGGGTTTGCGGCGGTAGTGCTGATGAAACGTGATCCTGAGGGCGTGATGCTTGTTTTGCCTGCCGACCATTTCATCCGCAACCGCGATCTGTTTCATCTGGTTATGCGTGTAGCGGTCCAGGTGGCGCGCAAGAATTATCTTGTAACTCTTGGCATCACTCCAACTTTTCCAGCCACTGGTTATGGCTACATCCAGAGGGATGCCGCTCTTCCTGAGCAGTTCGATTACCCGGTCTACCGGGTGCTGCACTTCACCGAAAAACCGGACGAAGCGAAGGCCCGCGCCATGCTGGCGGGCGGCGACCATTCCTGGAATTCCGGTATGTTCATTTGGCGCGCCGATCGGATCATGGACGAATTTTCCCGCCAGATGCCGGACCTGAAAGCGGCTCTTGACCGGATCAGGACAGCCTGGGGCACATCGGAGCAGGAAGCTGTCCTCAAGTCTGAGTGGACGCAGCTCAAGCCGGAGACGATAGATTACGGAATTATGGAACATGCTGCCAATGTTGCCATTCTGCCCGCCGGTGGATTGGAATGGAGCGATGTTGGCTCATGGGATTCGTTGTTTGACGTGCTCCTGCCGGATGAGAGCGGGAATGTTGTCGTCAATAGCGAACATATGCTGCTTGAAACGCATGACTCCCTGGTCTATTCATCTGAGAAGAAACTTATCGTCACGATAGGCGTGGACGATTTGATTGTAATTGACTCGGGTGACGCGATATTGGTATGTCACCGCGACCAGGCTCAGCAGGTACGTCAGGTCATTGCAAACCTGAAGAAATCGCAACGGGAAAATTATCTCTAGGAGGTATCTCGTGGAAGCCTATTGCATGAAGTGCAAGACTAAACGGGAAATAGTTGATCCTCGAGCGGCGTTTAATGCCGCCGGAGCACCGGTCACGCGTGGCACCTGCGCTGTGTGCGGAACAACCATGTATCGCACCGGCAAGACCGCCGCACACGAGGGAATGGTTAAACCGGAAAAAGTCGATAAGCGAAGCGGAAAATTGGTTATTGTCGAGTCCCCGGCCAAGGCCAAGACGGTGGGGCGTTTCCTTGGTAAGGGTTACACCGTGCGGGCCTCAGTTGGGCATGTGCGTGACTTGCTGCGCTCGCAGTTATCAGTGGATGTGGAAAACAACTTCGCCCCGAAGTATCGCGTTCCAAATGAGAAGAAAGCCGTTGTCAAGGAACTCAAACAACTGGCAAAAGAAGCCGCGGAGATCTACCTTGCCACCGACCCTGACCGGGAGGGCGAAGCCATTTCCTGGCATTTAATGGAGGCCGCCGCAATTGACCCGAAATTGGCCAAGCGCGTGGTTTTTCACGAGATTACCGAGAATGCAATTAGCGAGGCATTCTCGAATCCGCGTGAAATAAATATGGAACTGGTCAATGCTCAACAAGCCCGGCGAGTGCTGGATCGGTTGGTTGGATATAGCATCAGCCCGATCTTGTGGGAAAAGGTGCGTAGCCGTCTTTCGGCGGGACGCGTGCAATCCGTGGCTTTGCGTTTGATCGTAGAGCGTGAGCGCGAAATAGATGCATTCAACCCGGTGGAATACTGGTCCATCGGGGCGGAATTGCGTCCGCAAGGCAAAAAGCAGACCTTCATTACTAAATTGGCGAAGATTGATGAAAAAGATCCCGAATTGGGCAACGAAGAGATCGTCAAGCCCTTTTTGGTGGAGATGGAAAAGGCGCCTTATGTTGTCACCCGAGTAAAGCGCGGTGAAAGACGGCGCAAGCCGTCCGCGCCGTTCATTACGTCAACCCTCCAGCAGGAAGCCTCCCGTAAAGTGGGTTTCACTGCCAAGCGAACGATGGGCCTTGCACAGGGTCTCTACGAAGGTCAGGATGTGGGTGAAGGCGGCACAACCGGTCTCATCACCTACATGCGGACCGACTCGACCAATATCGCCGAAGTGGCGCGCAGAGAGGCGCGGGCG
>Ga0209777_10003201_pt1 | contig 20587 bp, 17 predicted proteins | sample FrelakmetHBP12HB_FD_187147 | JGI IMG/M metagenome (GOLD analysis project Ga0209777, IMG submission 187147) | Freshwater lake sediment microbial communities from the University of Notre Dame, USA, for methane emissions studies -HBP12 HB (SPAdes)... | ecosystem: Environmental > Aquatic >...
CGCCTCCCGACTCGCCAGTCCCATTGCTGGAACCCACGCTCGTTCGGCTACATGCTGAACAGGCAATTTACATGGTGAACTCCTTTCAGTTCACAAGATCAGCCAGGCTTATCCTGGTAACCGACCGACAGGGAGCGGTCAGCTCGATGAGGTACCTGATCACGTTCGCCTGCTACGGCGGGCATCTTCATGGCGTCGAGTCGGGCTCCGTGGATCGGTACCATAATCTGCCGGGCAGCCGATTCCTGGAGGCCGATCCGAAACGCGTGTCAACAGAACTCGGGAGCATGGCGCAGACGCCGTACGTGCTCGACCGCGACCGCCGCGCCGCCGTTCTGGCGTCTCTACGGCACGCCTGCTCACAGCGTGATTGGGTTCTCCTGGCGGCGCACGTGCGAAGGAACCATGTGCATGCGGTTATCGAGGCTGAGGTTCGGCCGGAGCCAGTGCTGAACGCTCTCAAATCATACACAAGCCGCGGCTTGAACCGCTTGGGACGCGATGGGCCAGACCGCAGGCGCTGGGCGCGGCATGGGAGCACGAGATGGTTGTGGACGGACCGGAGTGTGCGGGAGGCGATTCGGTACGTTGTCGAGCAGCAGGGAGTACCCATGGCCGTGTTCGTCACCGATAACCTTTGACCGGACGACGCCTGGGCCCTGAGCCGTCGGACCGCTCCCTGCTGGTCGCGGCTCGGAGTCGGGATTTGTGTACGGGTCGCCCGCGCACGCGCTCGCTGGGCCACTAGGAGGCGGGCGGTACAATAGAGTGGTGTCCGCCGGATGGGCAGTCGCCCCTTTGCGGGGGAGGAAAGTCCGGTCTCCACAGGGCAGCGTGCCGGCTAACGGCCGGGGGGATTCGCTGAAAGCGAATTCTACGGAAAGTGCCACAGAAAATATACCGCCCGGCGCCGGTTTCGGCGGTGGGTAAGGGTGAAAAGGTGCGGTAAGAGCGCACCGCGGACGGAGTAATCCGGCCCGGCAGGGTAAACCCCACGTGGAGCAAGACCAAATAGGAGGGGAGGAGCGGCCCGCTCCGTTCGACTCTCGGGTAGGTCGCTAGAGTCCGGCAGCAATGCCGGTCCCAGACGAATGACTGCCGCCCCAAAAGGGTACAGAAACCGGCTTACAGTCCGGCGGGCACGGAAAAGAAGCAAACAGCAATCAGCTTTCAGCGCTCAGCGCTCGGCTGTCAGCTTTCAGTTGTCGGCCGATAGCTGACAGCTGATAGCTGATAGCTTCTTCGCTGATCGACCCCCGTTTCGTGCCACCATGTACCGTTGGAGGCTCCACTTGTCTGACCACTCGCGAAGGAACTTCATCATCCGCACAGGGGCGGCCGGCCTCGGCCTCCCCGCGGCGGCGCTCGCCAACCCGGGGACTACCGCCGCGCAATGCGCGACGGCCCGCGTGCCGCTCTCGGGCGAATGGCAATTCCGAACCGACCCCGGCAACAGCGGCGAAGCCGCGGGCTGGGCGCAGGGCGCCGCGAGCCAGGGCTGGACCACGGTCAATGTTCCGCACACCTGGCAGACCGCCGAGCCGAACGAAGCGTATCTGGCAACCGCCTGGTACCGGCGCGCGTTCGACGCGCCGCCCGGCTGGGACGCCAGGCACGTCCGCGTGGAATTCGAGGCCGTGTATCACACGGCCGCGGTGTGGCTGAACGGCCGCGAGGTGGGCCGGCACACGGGCAAGGGCTATACGGCGTTCACGCTCGACCTCACGCCCGCGCTCAAACCCGGCGCCGCGAACACGCTCGTAGTCAGGGTGGACAACCGCTTCAACCCCGCTATGCTTCCGCGCGGCGATTCGTATGACTGGACGCCGGACGGCGGCATCACGCGGCCTGTGTCCCTGCTGGTGTCGGAGCGCGCGTTCGTCGAGCGTGTGGAAGTGGATGCGGCTCCAAACTTGCAGGGCCGCGATGCGCGCGTCAACGCGCGTGCCGTCGTGCGGAATACAGGGAAGCACGCGGCGCGCGTGCAGGCTCTCTGCCGCATTGTGGACGAGGCGTCGGGCCGCATCGTGGCGCAGGATCACAGCGCGGCCGAGCTGATGCAGGGCGAATGGGCGACGGTCGTCACGCTGCCCCAGATCGTAATCCTGAACGCGCGGCTGTGGCATTTCGATCACCCCAACCTTTACCGCTGCGAGCTCACGCTGCTGGCCGATGGGAAGGCCGTCGACGAGTACTCCGCCACGTTCGGCGTCCGCAAGTTCGAGGTGCGCGGGACGTCCTTCTACCTGAACGGTGAGCGCGTGCGGCTGATGGGCGCGGAGCGGATGGCGGGCAGCCATCCCGTGTACGGCATGGCGGAGCCCGAGTCCTGGATCCGCCACGATCACGACGATCTGAAGGAACTGAACTGCGTGTTCACGCGCGTGCACTGGCCGCAGGATCGCCGCATCCTCGATTACTGCGATCGCCACGGCATCCTGCTGCAGCTCGAGGTTCCCAGTTGGGGTCCGGACACCTTCAGAGGCATGGACACCGAGCCCTCCGCCGAGATCATGCAGAACGGCCTTGAGCAGCTCCGTGAGTTGATCGCCCGGGACCGCAACCATCCGAGCGTGGTTGTCTGGGGACTCTGCAACGAAGTGGGCGGCCAGGGCGAGGCGCAGCGGAAGTTCGTCCGCCGGATGAACGAAGAAGCGAAGAAGCTCGACCCGGAGCGGCTGACGACCTACGCATCGAACTCGCTCGAATCGACGCCCGAGCGTGACGTGGCGGGCGAGCTCGACTTCATTTCCTGGAACGAGTATTACGAAAGCTGGCACGGCGGCACGGTGGCCAACATTTCCGAGAATCTGGCGGCCATTCACAAAGCGTTCCCGTCGAAACCGGTGGTGATTTCCGAGTACGGCTACTGCGAGTGCACGCCGGACCGGCTGGGCGGCGACGCCGCGCGCGCGCGCATCCTGAAGGAGCACACGAATGCCTGCCGCGAACAGGACTACGTCGGCGGTCTGATTTTCTTCTGCTACAACGACTACCGCACGCACATGGGCGACAAGGGCACCGGCGTGATGAAGCAGCGCGTGCACGGCGTGGTGGACGTGTATGGCGGCCGCAAGCCTTCATTCCAGGAGCTGCGGAGCATCGCGAGCCCGGTGCGCGAGGTCGCGATCCGGCGCGAGGGCAGCGGGTTCGCAGCGAGCGTCACGGCGGCGGATTCGATTCCGTCCTATAAGCTGCGCGGCTACAAGGCGCGGTGGACCATATACGGATTCGGCGGCCTGCCGATGGAGTTTCACGAACAGCCGGTCGCGGACCTCGAACCGGGCGAGCACACGGGGCTGATGCTGGCGGCGATTGCGGAGAAGAATCCCACACGCGTGCGACTGGAAATCGTGCGGCCCACCGGGTTCAGCGCGGCGGAGGTTGAGTGGCACGGCTGAGCCGCTAGCTTAAGTAAAATGGAGCCTAATGCCTGATCAGCCGGAACAGAAGCCAGTTCAGGGCTTTGAAGCCTGCCTGGACGAGTTGGAGAAGGTCGTCAAGGAACTCGAAGGCGGCGACCTGCCGCTCGAGCGCTCCCTGGAGTTGTTCGAAAAGGGCGTCGAGCTCAGCGAGAATTGCCGCAAGCAGCTCGAAGACGCGGAAACGCGCGTCGAAGTGCTGCTCAAGAAGCAGGGCAAGCTCCAGGCCGAGCCCTTCCGTCCCGACAAGGCGTGACACTACTCCGGCCGGCCGCGCTCGCGCGGCATGAGGCCGCCAACAGGAGCCCGCACAGAATGACCTTCGGCGAGTACCTGAAGTCGCAGCGGAAACTCGTTGACGCCGAGCTCGACCGCCTGCTTCCGCCGGCCGGCGCACGGCCGGAGACGATCCACGCGGCCATGCGCTACAGCCTGTTCGCCGGCGGCAAGCGCGTCCGCCCGATTCTGTGTCTCGAAGCGGCGCGTTCCGTGGCGGACACCGCGCCGGGGCTCGAGCAGGCCGCGTGCTCGCTGGAGCTGGTGCACACTTATTCGCTGATTCATGACGACCTGCCGGCGCTCGATAACGACGACTACCGGCGCGGCCGCCTCACGTGCCACAAAGTCTACGGCGAGGCGATGGCGATCCTGGCAGGCGATGCGCTTCTTACGCGGGCCTTTCAGGTGCTGGCGCAGGCGCCGGCGGACGCTTCCATCCGCGCGCGCCTGGTCGAGGAGCTTTCGACGGCCTCCGGCACCGTGGGCGGGATGATCGGCGGACAGGTGGCGGATCTGGAAGGCGAGGGGCAGCCGCCGACGGCCGAGCTGCTCGAAACCATTCATCGCGCGAAGACGGGAGCGCTGCTCGGCGCCAGCGTCCGGATGGGGGCGATCCTCGCGGGCGCGGACGAGCGGCAACTCGACGCGCTCACCTGTTACGGCCGGCACATCGGGCTTGCGTTTCAGATCGTGGACGACATCCTCGACGTCGAGCAGCCGTCGGAAAAGCTCGGCAAGACGGCGGGCAAGGACGCGCAGCAGCAGAAGGTCACCTTCCCCGCGGTCTATGGCCTGGAAGCCTCGCACCGCATGGCCGAGGAAGAGCGCCAGGCCGCCTGCAACGCCGTCGCGATGCTCGGCGAGCGCGCGCGCCGGCTTTGCGAGCTGGCGGACCTCATCGTCCGGCGCACCGCATGAAACCATCCCCTCGCCGGCGGCTCGATCAGTTGCTGGTGGAGCGCGGGCTCGCCGACTCGAGAGCGAAGGCCCAGGCGCTGGTGCTGGCAGGGGAAGTCACGGTAGAGGGGCAGAAGGCCGCGAAGCCCGGCCACCCGGTGCAAGAGGATGCGCGGATCGAGGTCGCGTCTCCGCCGCGGTTCGTCGGCCGGGGCGGTCTGAAACTCGAGGCGGCTCTCGCGCATTTCGGAATCGACGTGCACGGCCGCGTCTGCGCCGACATCGGCGCTTCGACGGGCGGTTTCACCGACTGCCTGCTGCAGCATGGCGCGGCGCACGTGTATGCCGTTGACGTCGGCTCCGGGCAGCTCGACTGGAAACTGCGCGGCGACCCGCGCGTGCTCCTGCGAGAGGGCGTGAATGCGCGCTACCTGGGCGCGGAGCACATTGGCGAGCCGCTCGACTTCGCGGCGTGCGACGTGAGCTTCATCTCGGCGACGCTGATACTGCCGGCGCTGGTCGCGCTTCTGAAGCCTTCCGGGGAGATGGTTATACTGATTAAGCCGCAGTTCGAGGCCGGCCGCGGGCAGGTCGGCAAGGGCGGCATCGTGCGCGACCCGGCGGTTCACACACAGGCTTGCGACCGGGTGCGGGAGGCAGTGGAAGAACTGGGCTTCGGAACCAGCGTCATCGAAAGCCCGATCCTAGGCGCCGAAGGCAACAAGGAGTTTCTCCTCGATGCGCGACATTAAGACGGTCGGCATTATCGCGAAGCCGGCCGTGCCGCAGGCGGCCCGGCTCATGCCGGGCATCGTCGAGTGGTTGCATGAACGCGGCATCGCGGTGCGCCTGGACAAGGTCGCGGCGGCTTACCTCGGCGACTCCTCGGGTCTGCCACGGGACGAGGTGCCGGACGGTTGCGACCTGCTCGTTGTCCTCGGGGGCGATGGGACCCTGCTCGCCGCGGCACGCGCGCTGCACGGCCGCCAGATTCCCCTGTTCCCGGTCAATCTCGGCGGGCTCGGCTTTCTCACCGCCATCACAACCGAGGAAATCTGTCCCGAGCTCGAGCGCGCCATCCGCGGAGAGCATCGCATCGGCACGCGCCGGATGCTGCAGTGCGAGCTGATCCGGGATGGCAACCGCACGGCGGCCTATGAGGCCTTGAACGACGTCGTTCTCACGAAGGCTTCCATCGCGCGCATGATCGATCTCGACGCTTTCGTGGACCATAACTTCGTGTGCGCCTACAAGGCCGACGGCCTGATCATCTGCACGCCCACGGGCTCGACGGCCTATTCTCTTTCGGCCGGCGGCCCCATCATCTTCCCCCGTGTGGCCGCGCTCTGCATGACGCCCATCTGCCCGCACATGCTGACGAACCGCCCGGTGCTGGTGCCGGACACGAGCATCATCAGCATTCTGAACCGCACTCGTGACGGAGACACCTATCTCACCATCGATGGCCAGGTGGGCGAGCCGCTGCGGAGCGGGGACAAGGTCGTGTGCAGCCGGTCGGCCCACGTCCTGCAGCTCATCCGGCCGCCCAAGTCGCTGTTCTTCGACGTGCTGCGACAGAAGCTGAAGTGGGGCGAACGCTAGCAGCCCGTGGTGAAAGTCGCGCGGGACCGCGCAGGCGGGATTGGCCTCGAGAGCGAGGCACGAGGAGGAAGTTGATGCGGGACATCTACGACGACGAGCAACGAAGCTATCGGGGCCAATGCCTGCCTGCCCAGAGGGTTGCGGCGGCGCCGGGCGCCCGGCTTCGTCGTGGCTCCTTACCGATGTCCCGCATCGCCTGCGTCGCCACTCCTCGCCGTTCACCCGGCGGCGCTCGCAACGCGGCCCGCGGGACTTTCACCACGGGCTGCTAGGCGCGCCTCCTATGAAGCGGCTGTCGCTCACCACCTGGATCTTCATCGGCATGGCTGTGGGCATCGCGCTCGGCGCGCTCGCTCCGGGCTTGGCCGTCCACCTCGCGCCGATCAGCACCGTCTTCCTGCGGCTCATCAAGTCCATCATTGCCCCGCTGATATTCGGCACTCTTGTATACGGCATCGCCGGCGCGGGGAACGTGAAGGCGATGGGCCGCATCGGGCTGAAGGCGATCGTCTACTTTGAGGCGGTCACCACCGTCGCGCTCTTCCTGGGGCTCGGCGCGGTGAACCTGGTGCGCCCGGGCGAGTCGATGCAACTCGGCTCACCACACCAGAACGCGGCAGGAGGATTGCCGGCGGCGGGCGCGCAGAGCCTGCCGAGCGTGCTCGAGCACGTGTTCCCGGCCAGCATTATCGACGCGATGGCACGGGGCGAGGTGCTGCAGATCGTCGTCTTCGCGTTCCTGTTCGGAGCCGCCTGCGCCACGGCGGGCGCGAAAGCAAAGCCGATGGTGGATTTCTGCGCCGCGCTTTCCGAGGTGATGTTCCGGTTCACGCGCTACGTCATGTACCTGGCGCCGTTCGGCGTGGGCGCGGCGATGGCGGTGACGGTCGGCGGGAAGGGCTTCTCGGTTCTGCTCGGGCTGGGCCGGTTGGTCGCGACGATGTATGCGGCGCAGGCGGTGTTCGTCTTCGGTGTTCTGGGAGCGGTGATGCTGGTGACCCGGGTACCGTTGAGGGCGTTCTGGCGAGCGGCCCGCGAGCCTTTCCTCATTGCCTTCTCGACGGCGTCGAGCGAGGCGGCCTTGCCGCGGGCGCTCGAGAACATGGAGCGCTTCGGCGTTCCGAAGCACATCGTGTCGTTCGTCATCCCGACCGGGTACAGCTTCAACCTGGACGGCAGCACACTGTACCTTTCGCTGGCCTCGGTGTTCGTCGCGCAGGCCGCCGGCGTTCACCTCTCGTTCGGCCAGCAATTGCTGATGATGTTCACGCTGATGCTGACGAGCAAGGGCGTGGCGGGTGTGCCGCGGGCCGCGCTGGTGATTCTTTCGGGGACGCTGGCCTCATTCGGGCTGCCGCTCGAAGGGGTGGCCGTGCTGCTGGGCGTGGATGCGGCGATGGACATGGCGCGCACGTCGGTGAACGTGCTCGGCAACTGCCTGGCGACGGCAGTGGTGGCACGGTGGGAAGGGGCGAATTTCGCGGCGGGCGGCGGCCCGATTCATGCGGAGGCGGACTGAAGCCCGCACGCACGCTCTCCAGTATGTTGCGGAGCAGCGGCTGAAGCCGCTGATCGTTACTGACATGCACTGGGGTGGATCCGGGGCCTGGCCGACTCCCTCACGGTCGCGGCTCGGAACGGATTCGCTGAAGCGTGCGCCTGATGAGGAGTACGGCATCCAGCGAGCGATCTTGCGCGGCTTACCCAATGGGCACGTTGAGGCGCGCGGCGGCGCGTACGAGTTCGTTCCACGCCCCTTCGGTCAGAGGGATGCCGTTCCGGCGCCGCTCCTCCTCAGCTCGCACCTCGGGTTCGCCCGCGACCAGCACCTCGTCCCAGCCCGCGCCCGGCGAGGTCGACTTGATTTCCGTCACCAACCGGTCCATGCGCTCGTAGAACTCATCGACTGACAGGAAACGCGCGACGTCGATGGCGAGGAACGCGTGGTTCACTCTCGAGTGCCGGCCGTGCATGCGCGTTCCACGGATCTCGGTAGCCATAGCGCCGCCGCCTAGCACGGCGCACAGGATCTCCACCATCAGGCCCAGGCCGCTGCCCTTGTACCCGCCGAGCGGCATCAAGAGACCGCTCATGGCCGCAGCGAGGTTCGTGGTCTGGCGCCCCTCCGAATCGAGCGCCCATCCTGCCGGAATCTCGGTTTGCCCGTTCAGTTGCGCCTGCTCGAGTTTGCCGAGCGCCACGGTGGTAGTTGCCATGTCGAGCAGCCAGCCGCGGCCCTGCGGGTGCGGGACGGACATCGAGAGAGGGTTGGTCCCGATACGGCGCTCTTTGCCTTGCCAGGGCGCCACCTGCGGGCCCGCATCGCACACTGCAATGCCGATCATGCCCTGGGCCGAGATTCTTTGCGTCCACAGCGCGGCCGCGCCGAAGTGACCGGCGTCGCGAACGACGACGATCGAAATGCCGTGCTGCCGAGCGAGCCGGATCGCGTGTTCCACGCAGATGGCCGCGGTAACAGCGCCGAAGCCGTGGCCGCCGTTGTACAGCAGGCACGCGCCGCTTTCCTGCACCACGCGGCCCTCGGCCGCGGGCTCGACGTCGCCGCACTCGATCTGCTTCAGGTAGTGCGGCAGCATCGCGATGCCGTGGGAATCCACGGCGCGCAGATTCGCCGCAACGAGTGAGCCGGCCACGGCGCGCGCCTTGCCGCGCTCCACGCCGGCTGCTTCGAGCAGGCGAGTGCCGAAATCAAGCAGAGTCTCTGTCGAGAACGTCAATCAGTTCTCCTCGATGTAAGAAGCCGAAGGCAGAAGCCAGAAGCCGACCTGGGGGTCGGCTGCGGATCTGGGGATCCGCCCCACACAGCAGCAGCACAAGGCCGATTGCGAGGAGTGAAAGCCGTGCACCGCTTGCCGGCGCACGCGGCTCAGAAACGCGTACGTGTGTTTCGAAGAGCTCACCATGCCCCCGGCTGCCAAAGATGCTGAGTTCGAGTACAAATAGGACGGCGCCTACTGCGCGCACCAGCCGCCATCGATCAGAACGTCCGTGCCGGTGATGAAGCCCGCGTGCTCGGAACACAGGAACAGCGCAAGCTGCCCCACCTCCTCGACGCGGCCCCAGCGGCCAAGCGGGATGCGCGATGTGAAGAAACGGTTCACCTCCGGATTCTCGAGGAGCACCGTGTTCATCTCGGTGGCAAACGGGCCCGGGCTGATGCCGTTCACCGTAATGCCGTCCTCGGCCACCTCGAGCGCCAGGGCCTTGGTGAAACCCAGCAGCCCCGCCTTGCTCGTGGCGTAAACCGTCCGGCCCGGCAGCGCGACGTGGCTCATGGTCGAAGTCAGGTTGATGATCCGTCCGTAGCGCCCGCCTTTCATCTGCGGAACGAATGCGCGGCACATCAGGAACACGCCCGTGAGATTCGTGTCGATCACGCGGCGCCATTCCTCGAGCGTGAACTCCGTCAGGCTATGCCGGATGTTGATCCCCGCATTGTTCACCAGGATGTGGACCTTGCCGAAGCGCGCTGCGACATCGGTTTTCAGTTGCTCCACGCTCGCCTCGCCGGCGACATCGGCGGCGAAGCCCTCCACGTCCGCACCCGAAGCGCGCAGCGCCTGTGCTGCTGTCTCAACGTCTTTCTCTGTCCTTGCGACGAGCGCCAGCTTCGCGCCCGCACCGGCGAGCGCTGTGGCAATCGCCTTTCCCAGTCCTTTGCTCGCGCCCGTGACGAGCGCGACACGGCCCTCCAGTTCCTTCACGCCCGCTCCCCTTTCTTCTTCGGTGCCGGCGTGTCGCTCCTGGCCGGCGGAGACTGGGAGGCATCGCTGATCAGGTCCGCCACCGCTTGAGGATGGTCGATTCCCTCGATCGTGAGCCGGCTGGCTTCTCCGGCGGTCTCGATCGACAGCCTGCCCGTTTTGGAGAGGCGCTGCAGCAGCGATTGATCCACGCGAACGTCCTGAACCTTTGAAAGCTGAATCGTCCTCGTCGTCTTCGAGAGCACACCGGTCTCGTACCGCAGCTTGTCGCCTGCGATCGTGATCCGCGTGAGGTGCTGGCGGATGTGGGCCCGGATCGGAAAAACGAAGAGCAGCGCCGGTATGGCAAGCAGCCACGGCGTCACCTGGTCGCTGTACTTGTTCACGTACAGACCCACCGCGACGCAGCAAACCAGAAAGATCATCCAGTACCCGAAGCGGATCCATTTTCGAGTCGGTCGTATGGTGATGTCGGCCACAGCCTGCCCCCTTGCGGGTCCGCCGGCGATAATGATGCGCGCGGCCCGGAATCGTCATTCTACAGCGCTGACCGGCTTCCCGGCTGAGAGAAGCGGTAACCCAGACGAAGCCGTATCCGTCTCTGACTACTGATTCAGACCGGCATTGTGAGATCCTAAAGGACTGACTCGGAACGGCGGAAGCACTCCCGCGGGTCTCATTCTGGTTCCGGCCTGCAGCGGCGCCGGTCAGAGTAAATTGAAAGGTCGTCCGGCCTCCGAAGCCGGGCCGTAGGAGAGATTTCGTTCGATGACATTCAAGTGGTCCAATAGCAGTTTCAGGATTCCGCGCGCCTTTTTCGCCGCGGTGCTTTTGGCCGCGCCGGCGCTGCCTCAGTATCAGCCTCCACCGACGTACACGATCTCGACCATCGCCGGAACGGGCACCGCAGGCTATACGGGTGACGGCGCCGCGGCAACGGCGGCGGAGCTTAACGTTCCGGGCGGTATTGCGCTCGACAAGTCCGGCAACCTCTACATCGCGGATACGGCCAACAGCCGGATTCGGAAAGTGGCTTCGGGCACGATTTCGCTGCTGGCGGGCAATGGCACGGCCGGCCACACCGGAGACAGCGGTTCCGCCACAAGCGCGGAGCTGCAGCTCCCCTCCGGGCTGGCCGTCGACAGCAGCGGGAATCTTTTCGTTGCCGACACCTACAATCACGCGGTCCGCAAGGTTTCCGGCGGCAACATAACCGCCGTGGCCGGAACCGGAGCAATCGGATACAGCGGAGACGGCGCCGCGGCTACTTCCGCCCTGTTGAGCTACCCCGGCGGCGTCGCTTTCGATAACTCCGGCCTGCTCTATATCGCGGACACAGGCAATTCCGTGATCCGCAAAATCGATACAAGCGGCAACATTTCCACGTTTGCGGGCAACTACTTCACCGGCTATACCGGCGACGGCGGTCCGGCAACGTCGGCCGAGCTTACGAGCCCTGTGGGCATCGCCTTCGATGCGGCCGGCAACCTTTACATTGCCGATCCGCAGATTGCGGTGATCCGTAAAGTCGGAACCGACGGCAAGATCACCACGGTAGCCGGGAACGGCACGCAGGGATTCTCGGGCGACGGCGGCCCGGCAACCGCCGCATCGCTGTTCTACCCGAGGAGCCTGGCCGTGGACGCAGCCGGAAGGCTCTTCATCGCAGATGACTACAACAGCCGCATCCGCGTCGTCCTCGGCGACGGAACGATTTATACGGTGGCGGGCAACGGCTCATACGGCGACAGCGGTGAGGGCGGCCGGGCCACGATTGCAGCCATCAAGTTCCCTTGCTCGATCGCCCTCGATTCCAGCGGCAACATCTATTTTACGGACTCACAGAACAGCAAGATCAAGGTTCTGAAGCCGGTGACCATTCAGAACCCGAGCCAGCCGGTGATCAGCGCCAACGGCATCATCAGCGCAACCGCGTTCGGCGGCGCTCCTGCCGCCGCCCCCGGCTCGTGGATCGAGATTTACGGCGCAAACCTCTCGCCGACCACGCGCGGTTGGACTTCTGCCGATTTCAGCGCCAAGGTCAACGCCATTAACGTCACGAACGGCGGCAGCAGTTATACGTCCGCTCCTACGGTCACAATCACCGGCGGGGGCGGTTCCGGGGCGAAGGCCACGGCGACAATAACCAGCGGCGCCGTTTCTGGCGTGACCCTGGTGGACATGGGGTCCGGCTACACCTCGACCCCTACCGTCAGCTTCTCGGGTGGCGACGGTTCCGGCGCAACAGCCACAGCGGTACTGAACGGTAATTACGCACCCACCTCTCTCGATGGCGTCATGGTGTTGATCGGCGGCGTGCCTTCGTTTGTGTCCTATATCAGCCCGACCCAGATCAATGTGCAGGTGCCCCATACTGCCATTCCGGGCACGCTCCAGGTGGTCGCTTCGAATCCGGACGGGACTAGTGCGTCAGTCCCGCTGACGGTTAATGAGCTTCAGCCCGGATTGTATGCGCCGCCGTCGCTCGAGATTGGCGGCAAGCAGTACGTGGCCGCCTTCCTGCCCGACGGCGCCTATGCCCTGCCCGCCGGCGTCGTGCCCGGAGTGAACTCCCGGCCCGCCCGGCCCGGCGACATCGTGGTGCTGTACGGCATCGGGTTTGGCCCCGTACTACCGGCGCCGGATTCCGGGGAACTCGTGCCGGCGCTGAATACGCTCACGACGCCGTTCCAGATCTTCTTTGAAACGACCCCGGCAACGCTGCAATATTGGGGACTCGCTCCGCAGGCCATCGGCCTTTACCAGTTCAACCTCGTGGTGCCGAACGTGCCGGCCGGCGATGCCGTCCCCTTCTCCTTCAACCTGGGTGGCGACGCGGGGACACAGACGCTCTATATCGCCGTCGGGAACTGATCTCGCCGCGGCGAGCGCGACGCAGACCACTCGCTGGCGCTCGTGGCTCAGTGTCGCGATTTCGGTTGGTGCGAAACCAGCTCTGCCCGCTGCGGTCCATGCGATGGGGAGAGACAGATCCGTCCGCCGCACAAAACGCTCGAGACAGATCGATCGCCCCCCATCGCGTGAGCGAAGTGCTCGCGGGCCGCCACCGCGCGTTGCAGCGACAGGCCAGGAGGCCTGTCCCACCGCGCGGAAGTTACGCGCCCGCTTGTGTAGCCGGCGGCGCAGGCTTGATGTCCACCCATGCACGCTTCTTCGCGCTCTCGATCGCCTTCTCCAGGATGTGCATCATCTGGTAGCCGTCTTCGAATGTCGGGAACTCAATGGGAGCCGACGGATCCGCGACCTTCGCGTAGAAACGGCGGAAGCACATTTTGTGGGCATCGTCGTAGCCCTCGCTGTGTCCGCCCGGAAGGTCCGCGTAACCGCGCGCCTTGACATCGAGCAGGGACGGGTCTTTGATGATGATCTGGTTCGGCTCGTTGCGGTGGCCTATCCAAAGCTCGTCCGGCCGCTCCTGGTTCCAGATCGCTCCGGCTTTGGTGCCGAAGATCTCAACCTGGAAACGGTTCTTGCAGCCTACGTTGACCTGGCTGACAGTGAAGGCGCCGCGCGCGCGCTCGCCCAGCTCCACCAGGACCGCGCCGAAGTCCTCGGTATCGATAGGGACTTCGTCGTAATCTTCGGGCCGCAGCGTCTTGCCCGCGAAAGTCTCCACGGCTTTCTTGGGCCGCTTGCGGGTCTTATGGAAGGTTGCCATGTCCGCGCACAGCGCCGTGATGCGCAGCCCCGTGAGGTGCTGGATCATGTCCATCCAGTGGGAACCGATGTCGCCCATCACGCGCAGCGGCCCGTTTTCCTTGGCGACGATGCGCCAGTTCCAATCCGTGTCGTAGACGAGCCAGTCCTGCGAGTAAGTGCCCTGCACCACGAGGATGTCGCCCAGCTCGCCGTTGGCGATCATGGCGCGGATCTGCTGCACCACCGGGTAGAAGCGCAGGTTGTGATTCAGGCAGTTGACGATGTTCTTCTCGGCGGCAATCGCCACGAGCTCGCGTGCCTCGGCGGAGGAAATGGCGAGCGGCTTCTCGCAGAGCACGTGCTTGCCGGCCAGCATGGCCTGTTTCGCAATGGGGTAATGCAGCACGTTCGGCGTGCAGATGTGGACCGCTTCGATGCTGGGGTCGGCGATGACCACGTTGTAGTCCGTGACCACGTTTTCCACGCCCGTTGCGGCGGCAAAGGCCGCGGCGAACTCGGCGTTCTCGGCGGCTACCGCGGCGACCTCCACGTTGCCCAGACGGCGGATCGCCTCCGTGTGCACCCGGCCCATGAAACCGGTGCCGATGACAGCAGTCTTGATCTTCCGCATAGCGTTGTTTGATTCCTTTCTTTCCATCGCCGCTCATCGGTACGGCGCGGGCTCTGTTCACATGCGCCGTGCGGCTGGACTTGATATGCCACCAGCCAATGTATCGCAATCCGCAGTGTTCAGGCCGCACCGCGCCGTGTGCGCCGGCTCCGCCGCAGTGCAGCCTGATCCTTCGGCGCCGGTCCGCCGATCGAGATTTCTTGGAAAGGCCGGGCGGTCGTGCTACTGTAAGCAGGCAAGACTTTTCCTGACGATCAAACGATGATGGATGTGCGCGTACGCTTGCGGCTCGACCCTGCCCTGGAACGGCAGGTGGCGAAACACCGCGAGCTCGCGTCAGTGGCGGCGCTGGTGCTGACGCCGGCTGCCGCCATGGCGCTCGTGCTCGGCGTCTGGCGTCTCAGTTCCGACATGAAGTGGACCGGGGAATTCGCCATCTCGCGAGGCTTGTTCTCACACTGGCAGGTTTGGATTGCGGCGGCGGCATTGCTCGAGACGTGCGCCTCGCTTCTGAACCGCTACGGCCGCGGAGGGCGCGACAACATGCCGTACCCCGCTCCGGATTCCCCGCGGACCAGGTCCCGCATCGCCGCGGAATAGAAGTTCGAACGGGTCTGCTGCTCCGTGCACCCCGCTGCGGTGCGTCTTTCGGCAAGCGGTTTTTGTTATTCTGCTAGAGACGGGCCTCGCCTTCATGCAATACACCAGGCATCGCAGCGCGGGTTATTACTCGAGCTATTTCCCGCCCGGAGTGAAGTGGCTCCTCATCATCAACATTGCCGTCAAGGTGATCGGGTTCTTCTCCGTGCTTTTCCTCGAGTCGGACCCTTTCCAGAATCTGGGACTGGTGCCGGCGCAAGTGCTCCGGCTGGGCTACATCTGGCAGCCGTTCACGTACATGTTCGTGCACGGCGATTTCTGGCACATTCTGATCAACATGTTCTCGCTGTGGATGTTTGGCGTCACGCTCGAGCATGACTGGGGCACCCGGCGTTTCCTCCAGTACTATTTCCTGTGCGGCGTGGGCGCGGCGCTGTGCGTAATCGCCCTGAGCTTCCCGTCGCATGAGACGATGTTCCGCACCATCGGAGCCTCGGGAGCCATCTACGGCCTGCTCCTCGCCTTCGGCGTCCTCTATCCCGATACTCCCATCCTGTTCAGCTTCCTTTTCCCGATCAAAGCGAAGTACTTCGTGATGATCATCGGCGCGATCGCCTTCATGAGCTCCTTCGTCCCGGGCTCCGGGGTCAGCCACATCGCCCACCTGGGCGGCATGATCTTCGGCTATCTCTTCCTCCGGGTACGCTTCAAGCGCAAGGGTCCCAGGCGCCCGAGCCCGCTCGCATCCGTGGCGAACAACTACCGGGAGTGGAAGCTGCGACGCGCGCGCAGGAAGTTCCAGGTCTATCTTCAGAAGCACAACCCCGACAGCGACCGCTGGATTCATTAGTGGAAACGGCTCTGCCGCTCCATGCGTCAAAACCTTGGCAAGTCTCTTGATTCTGCTATAGTTTTGGTTTAGGGACGTGTTGAAGAAGCGCGTTCGAGGCGGAAGAGCGGAGCTGCACCCGGCCGCCAATTCGCGGGTGTTTGCCGACTGCAGCCTTCAGGGGCGTATTATGAGAGCTTCCACAAAGATCATCCTGCCGCTGGCAGCCTGCCTGCTGGCGGGCATCGCCGTTCCCGGCCAGGAGCAGGGGCCGAAGACCGAAGGCAGCGCGACCGTCGCGAAACCGCGCAAGAAGACCGACACCGCGGAGCCCGCCGAAGGGCCGAAGATTCCATCCAAGTTCGACAAGAAGAGCCAGCAGCAGGCGCCGGCGGGGACGCCGAGCTTCAAGAGCGACGTCACAGCGATCACCGTGGATGTGGCGGTGCTGGACAACAAAGGCCGGTTCATCCCCAACATCCCGCGCGGGAATTTCCGCATCCTCGAGGACAACGTTCCGCAGCAGATCAAGAACTTCAGCATGGGCGAGGCGCCCATGACCGTGGCCCTGGTGATCGAGTTCAGCAACCGGTGGCAGCGCTATTGGTCGGAGACCTGGTACCAGACCCTTACCGCGTCATACGGCTTCGTGGAAACGCTCAAACAGGAAGACTACGTTGCGGTGATTGCCTATGACATGCGCACGGAGATCCTGTGCGACTTCACCACCGACAAGCGCGAGGTGATGGAGGCCATGCGGCGGCTGCAGATCGCGTCGTACTCCGAGTCGAACCTGTACGATGCCCTCGCCGAGACCGCGCAGCGTATGACCGGCATCGAAGGCCGCAAGGCAATTGTCACCATCACTTCCGGCGACGACACCTTCAGCAAGCTCACCTTCGACAAGACCCGAAAGATCCTGCAGGAAGCCGGCGTGCCCATCTACGCAATCGGCATCGGACAGGCGCTTCGCGAATGGTACGATTCGCACGGCATGATGGGTCCCATCGCGCGGATGGACGGGCTGGTGGCCGACAATCAGCTCAAGACCTTCACCAAGGAAACGGGCGGACAGGCTTTCCTGCCGCGGTTTTACGGAGAGTTCCCGAGCATTTTCCGCGCTATCGCCGATGCGCTGCGCAACCAGTACAGCCTCGCCTACAGCCCGACCAATCAGACGCGCGACGGCACGTTCCGCAAAATCAAGGTGGAGCTGGTGAATCCGCAAACCGGGGAGCCGCTTCGCATCACGGACGAGAAGAGCAAGCCGATCAAGTATTCCATAGTCGCCAAGAACGGCTACACGGCTCCTCACGAAGTGGAGTAAGAACGGCAGCGCGGCATCTGCTCGTGGAGCCCGCGATGGCGCCTGGAGTCGCGGGCCAAAAAAACGGATGGATTGGTCCTCTTAAAAGTCAAGAGCATCATCTTGCGATTTTGCAGTTCGTTACAGACGCGTTGACAGCCCGCTCGTGTGTCTGCTACTTTCGCTTTTCGTCAACAAATGAAACCAGCGCCTGAGTCTGCTGCTCCTGCTCGCATCCTGCTTGTCGATGATAACCGCCTGGGGCTCATCGCGCGGAAGTCTGTGCTCGAGGATCTCGGCTACTCAATCACCACCGCTTGTGAAGGCCAGGAAGGGTACGAGAGGTACATTCGCGATCCCTACGACCTGATCATCACAGACTACAAGATGCCGCGAATGAACGGGCTCGAGTTCATCCGGAAGATTCGGGAGCATTCGGCGAAGCTGCCGATCATCCTCATTTCCGGCTACGCGGACGCGCTCGGCATGACCGAGGCGAACACCGGCGCGGACATCGTCATCGCGAAGAACGCCTCCGAGGTGCCGCAACTGGTGCGTTCGGTGAACCGGCTGCTCAAGCGCACACCGAAGAAGAAGCCTGCCGCCGCGGGACGTCCGAACGGTTCCAAGCGCCAGGCCGCGGGACACTGACTCTTCACGCCGCCGGCGGTGAGCCGTCTATAGTAGAGACTTGACGCTCCCGCAATTCCTCTCAGTCACGCTGCTCTGCGCCACCGCCGTAGCATCCGCACCGCACCGCGCCACCGGCCATCGCAAGGCCCAGGCATCGGCAGACTCGGGCGGCCGCATCGTGCGCACGTGGATGCGGAGCATGACCGTGCACGACAAGGTCGCGCAGCTTCTGGTGCTGCCGTTCTATGGCGATGCGCCGAACCCCCGCTCGGAGGAGTATCAGAAGTACCTGCGCTGGGTGCGGCAGGTGCACGCCGGCGGCCTCGTCCTCGTGAATCGCGTTCAGGATGGACGGGTGCGCTCGGCCGAGCCGTACGCGATGGCGGCCTTTGTGAACCGGATGCAGCGTCTCTCCAAGCTGCCGCTGCTCGTAGCGGGCGATTTCGAGCGCGGCGACTCGATGCGCGTGGATTCGAAGACGCTGTTCCCTCACGCGATGGCGTTCGCGGCGACCCGCGACCCGGCCTTCAGCCGGTTCGAAGGCGCCGTGACGGCGCGCCAGGCCAAGGCGCTCGGCGTGCCGTGGATTCTTGCGCCGGTTGCGGACGTCAACAACAATCCCGACAACCCCATCATCAACATCCGTTCCTACAGCGAGAATCCCGAGGAGGTCTCCGCTCACGTTCGGGCTTTCATCGAGGGCGCGCACGCGGAGGCGCCTGTCCTGGTTACCGTGAAGCACTTCCCAGGCCACGGCGACACCGCCACGGACACCCACCTTGCCCTCGCCGTCATCAACGCCGCCCGCGAGCGGATGGAGAAGGTTGAGCTGGTTCCGTTCCGGACCGCGATCGCAGCCGGGGCCGATTCGGTGATGACCGCGCATATCGCCGTCCCCGCCCTCGATTCGCCGGAAATTCCCGCCACCCTGTCGCAGCCCATCCTGACAGACCTATTGCGCAAAGAACTCGGCTTCCACGGCTTGATTTCGACCGACGCGCTGGACATGCTGGGAATCGCGGATCACTGGAAGACCGGCGAGGCGGCGGTGCGCGCCATCCAGGCCGGCGCGGACGTGCTGTTGATGCCCGCGAATCCCGAGGAGGCCGTGGCGGGAGTCGTCGCCGCGCTCAAGCGCGGTGCGATCACGCGCGAACGCCTGGACGAGAGCGTCCGGCGCGTGCTCAGCGCGAAGGTCGCCCTCGGCCTGCAGCGCTCGCGCACGGTGGACCTGGACTCGATGATGGACCAGTTGGACACGCCCGAGGACATCGAGCGCGTGCAGCAGATTGCCGACCGCGCCGTGACGCTGGTGCGCAACGAGGGCGGTGTGGTTCCCCTTTCACCGTTGCCGGAGGCGTGCTTCGTGACCATGGCCGAGAGCCGCGGCTCCCAGCAGGGCCGCGCGTTTGCGGCCGAGGTGCGGAAGCGGTTCCCGGGAGCGCAGATCACCGCGCTCGACACGGGCATGAGCGAGGCGGACCTGGCGCAGGCGGCCGAGAGCTTGAAGCCGTGTGAAACCATTGCGGCCGCGGCGTTCGTCTCCGTTGCCTCTTACCGAGGCAACGTTGCGCTTGCCGGCGGGTACCCGGCATTTCTGAACGGCCTGATCGATTCCGGCAAGCGGGTGGTGCTGGTTTCGCTCGGCAGCCCGTATCTGCTTCGGAGCTTCCCACGAGTAGCGGCGTATCTCACGACCTACAGCACCGTGGCGCCATCGGAGGCGGCCGCGGCGAAGGCGCTGTTCGGAGCAATCGCGATCAGCGGGAAGCTGCCCGTGACGATTCCAGGACTTGCGAATTACGGCGACGGGATTCAACTGCCGGCCGTGAGCGCGGCAGCGGGGACCGCTGCGAAGTAGTGCGTGGGGAGAGCCTGATCTCTCCACGGAGAGACAGATCAGAGTTGTCCCCATGCTAAGGTCGTCTCAGGAGCGCAAATCTATGGTCGAAATCACCTGGCTTGGACACGGCACATTTCAACTCCGGCTCGAAACGGGCGAAGTCTTCATTCTTGACCCGTGGCTGGATGGCAATCCCGCGCACCCGAAGGGGCATACGATCGACCGCGTGGACGCCATTCTCGTTTCGCACGGGCACTTCGATCACATTCACGATGCGGTCTCGCTGGCGAAGACGTTCTCACCGCAAGTTGTGGCCATTTTCGAGACCTGCAACTGGCTCCAGTCGAAGGGCGTGGACAAGACATTCCCGATGAACAAGGGAGGGTCTCAGCAGGTAGGCTCGGTGAAGGTGACCATGACGCACGCGGTGCATAGCTGCGGCATCCTGGACGACGGCAAGATCATCTACGGCGGCGAAGCGGCCGGTTATGTGCTGCGCTTCCCGGATGGCCGTGCCCTCTATTTCGCCGGCGACTCCAACGTCTTCTCCGACATGGAGCTGATCGAGCAACTCTATCACCCCGAGCTGGCGATCCTGCCCATCGGCGACCTGTTCACGATGGGCCCGAAAGAAGCCGCGCTGGCCTGCTGCCTGCTGAAGCCGAAGACGGTAATCCCGATGCACTTCGGCACGTTCCCTCCTCTGACCGGGCGTCCGTCGCAACTCGAGGAGCTCGTGGCGGACCGGGACGTAAAGGTCTGGGAGCTGGAGCCGGGCATACCGGTGCGCTGGTGAGCGAACACGGAATCCAGAAGCCAGAAGCCAGGAGCCAGCTCTGCCGCCGGCTGGGGCCGGATTGAACGAGGTGTGACTGCCTTACGCTGGCCGCCCGCAGAGAGCCGACCAGGGGGTCGGCTCGCTGGAGTTTCTGCATTTTTCAAGCCCGTGAGGGTAGAGTCGAGGTTGGGCGCAGGTACTGACGCCGGGCGTCGCCCTGTTTCCCGACCCCGCTCATCAAACCGGACGTGCCGGTTTCCGGCATCCGGCTTTCCGACTGGCTTCTTCGCAGACTCACGAACCGGCCTCACGTAACCGACCCCGGAGGCGGAACACACCTGGCTCCCCGAAGATCCGTTTCATCGAAAACTGATGGGTGCCT
>Ga0209777_10003203_pt1 | contig 20584 bp, 10 predicted proteins | sample FrelakmetHBP12HB_FD_187147 | JGI IMG/M metagenome (GOLD analysis project Ga0209777, IMG submission 187147) | Freshwater lake sediment microbial communities from the University of Notre Dame, USA, for methane emissions studies -HBP12 HB (SPAdes)... | ecosystem: Environmental > Aquatic >...
CAGGGAGCGGGCCTTGGCACGCTACGAACAGCACCGCTCCCTTACGGTCGCGGCTCGGATAGGGCCGGGCGCACGTAACTGAGGCATTACTCAAAGCCCTCGATTGCTCTTGACTCGCGCCGGAGCCTCGGCGAAGATTGCCTGCGATGGCTTCCCAGTTATTCAGGTAGATTCCCTTTGCCAGGAGGTGGTCGATGGCCCGTCATGGCTTCGTCGGCTGCACGGTGATGGTCGCGGCAATCGTTGCACTGCTGGCCCCGGCCGCCCAGGCCCGCCCGATCTTCAACGAGTTCAACTACCAGTTTGACGCAGGGGGCGAGCTTCACGGCTTCATCTCGAACAATCCCGACGACGGCGGCAAGGTCGAGTGGAAGGCCCCTGGGGCGATGGGCTCCATCGGCTGCCTGAAGGTCACCGGGAACCCGGCCACCTCCGATTCCGAGTACAAGTGGTTCAAGGCCGGCGACAACACGCTCTCGTTCCACTACTTCATGCACGGCTACTCGCGCCTCCGCCTGCGGACGAACGTCGCCCAGGCCGAGGACATCACGAAGTATGGCCACTATGGCCACTACTTCATCCCGAACCCGGTCCAGGACAGGTGGGTCTGGGTCCAGGTCAAACTGACAGACATCCCCGGCGACGCCAAGGAGAAGCCGAAGGGCTACGCCGAGTTGATCTACAAGACCATAACGTTCATTGCCGACGAGGGCGGCGGCGAAGGGGCGTGCCTGCTCCTCGACAACATCCGCCTCGGGCCGCCCATTGAGGAGAAGGACATCCAGATAAAGACCCGCGAACGGAAAACGGTCGGCAACGAGAAGAAGACGCTCATCGATGTTGCCGACGCTGCCCAGGCCAAGCTCGTCCGGTCCGTCGAAGGCGACGACGTAAAGCTTTCCGTCGTCGACCTGCCCGCCGCGGCGGGCAAGAAGGCCCTCAAGATGGTCTGCAAGGCCGGGAAACCCTGGACCAGTTTCGAATTCGACCCGTCGATCCTCAAGGGCTGGGAGAAGTTCGACTACGTCGCCTTTGACCTGACGACCGAGGACCCGCACTTCATGAAGTTCACCGCGGAGTTCTGGGACGCCGACACGAAGGGGTTCCCGACGCGATGCACCTATGGTGAGATGCCAGGGACGCAGATGCCCGTGATGCACAAGGGGACGGTCCACTACCAACTCGACATGCGCCTCGCGCGCCGCAACGCGAAGGAGGGCCTCAGCTACTCGGAGCTGAAGAAGGAAGACAAGATCGACATGGCCCGCCTGACGAAGTTCAAGGCGTGGTTCGCCACCGAGGGGCTGAAGGACGACTACGTCGTCTACATGGGCAACGTGCGGCTCGTCCAGGAAGGGGCCCTGGAGTCGAGCCTGAAGGTCGATCTGCCGCAGGGTGCGATCGCCTTCGATTTCGGCGACAACTCGCCTCTCGTCCAGGGGTTCACCGAGGCCAACCTGGCCGACGTATGGGCCGACGACAAGGCGTTCGGCTTCTTTAACCCCGAGGGCCTCAAAACCTACGGCCGCGACTGGCCCGATCCGCTGACGGGCGACTTCGTCGGCCCGGCGATGAGCGACGAGGGCGTGCCGAAGTCGGCGGCCCTGGAGTTCCGCGCCAAGGCGCCCAACGGCAAGTACCTGGTCTGGATCAACGCCGAGTACTTTCCGTTCCCGGACCTTTATACGGATCTCAATGTGAACGGCAAGCTCCTCTGGAGCGGCGAGATGGCCGGCGACACGTTCTACACCGAGCGGTGGTACTTCCGGTTCCTCGACACGCCCTACAGCGAGAAGCCGGGCGCCCTCTGGAAGAACGCCGTCTCGAAGATGTACCCCGCCCACGTCGTCCAGGCCGAGGTGAAGGACGGCGTCCTGGCCGTCAAGGGGACGAACGTCTACCTGGGCGCCCTCATCATCGTGCCGGCCGACCATAAGGCCGCGTTCGACACGATGGTCCAGGCGATCGAGGCCGAGCGGATGCGGTACTTCTACCAGGACCTCTTCCTCGTGCGGCCCGAGAACGAGCCGTGCCGCGCGAAGGACGACATGCTCCTCCTCTTCGCCCCGGCCGACGGCAAGGTCATCATGCCGTGGAGCGGCATGGACGCCAAGGATACGCAAGAGGTCAAGAAGATGGCCGCGCCCGGCGAAGCCGTCCCGGTCGAGGTTGCCCTGCGGCCATACAAGGATCTTGTGGGCGTCAAGCTCGGCGTCTCGGACCTCCAGGGGCCGGGCAGCGCCGTCATTCCCTCCAAACAGATCGAGATTTATCAGAAGCGGTATCTGAGCGACGGCTCCCAGGTGAACTCCTGGTGCCTCATGCCGAAGGACACGCTTGATTTGGAGCAGAACCTGACGATGGCCGCCTGGCTCCGCGTCCGCGTGCCGCAGGATGCGGCCGCCGGCGTCTACAAGGGAACGGTGACGGCCCTGGCGCGCGGACTCAAGAGAGAGTTGCCCATCGAGATCCAGGTCTACCCCGTGCGCCTCAAGGACGACGTTCCGCTGGCGATCGGCTTCTACTACGGCTCGCCCGACGAGGGCCAGGCCGCCATGCTGAACCTCGTGAAGGACTTCCAGCCCCAGCGCGACAAGATCCTGAAGGAGCAGATGGAGCTCCTCAAGGATTACGGAATGACTTCGATCTCGCTGCCGACGCCGGGCGTGACGGCCCTCCGCGGCAGCGGCGCGACGCTGAACTTCGCGCAGCTCGACAAGGTGGCCAAGGCCGCCAAGGCCGCGGGCCTGCTCTCGAACGCGAAGCAGCCGGGCATGGTGTCGACGCTCGGTTTCGGCCGCTCCATCGGCAGCCTGATGGCCGCCGGGAAGCCCCTGGGCATTGGCGAGGAGCTGAAGCTCCCCGGCTTCGAGTCGGCCTTCGTCTCGGCCAACATGCAGCTCGTGGAATGGGCCGAGCGGGCGCAGGTCCCGCTCGTCAACTGGGTGGTCGATGAGCCGCGCGAAACCCCGAATCCGTGGAACCGCAACCTCGCCGACACGGTCGCCTACCTGAAGCTCGCCGGCCAGGTGAAGGGCAACGTCCGCATGATCACGCCGATGGGCGACTCCAGCGCCGGCAAGGACTATATGCCGATGCTCGACGAGATGGAGATCGTGGCGACGCACGCGACGAAGAACTCCACGAAGATGATCGAACGCGCCATGACCACCGGTAAGCCCGCCCTCTGGATCTACAACACCGGCAAGGACCGGTACTCGAACGGCTTCTACATCTGGCGCGTCGGGTCGGGAGGCAAGCACGAGTGGCACTTCCAGACGGGCCTCGGCGAGGCGTTTGCCGGCCGGTATCCCGGCCGCGAGATGCACAACCCGGTCCTGGGCTACGAGTTCAACAACGTCACGGTGCCCGCGCCGCTTCAGTTCAAGGGCGCCGTCCTGCCGGGGGAGGGCCTGATGACGATGTCGGCCGGTGCCGCCGATTGGCGCTATCTCTACACGCTCGACGCCTGCATCGCCGACGCCAAGAAGGCCGGCGGCGCCAAGGCGGCCGACGCCGCGGAGGCCGAGAAGTTTCTCGCGGCCCTGAAAAACGTGATTCCGGTCCTGCCGGAGGTCAAGAAGCTCGCCAGCGAGAAGGACCTGGCCCTGGTCGGCGAAGGGATCGACCTCGGGAACCTCAACCTTGAGGCCTCGAAGCGCAAGGTGGCCGAGTGGATCGTGAAGCTCCAGTCGGAGAAATGACGAAATCCGAATTCCGAAACCCGAATCAAACACCAAACCCGAAATCCGAATGAGAGCCACGGAAGGGGGTTGGGAATGGGCTTGCCCGAGTGGAAGAAACTCGCTATCGCGCCGGTGGCCGCGCTGCTCAAGCGGCACGGATTCCGCAAGAGCGGGACGACGTTCACCGCGGTCCGGCCGGGCGCCGTTCTGATTGTCAGCATCCAAAGCAGCACCGGCAGCACTCAGGCAGGCCTGAAGGTTACGGCCAACGTTGGGATCTCCCTGGATCTTCTGGCGGCCAAGTTCGGCTCAGGTGGCCGCAATGTCTGGGAGTCGCACTGGCGGAAGCGGATCGGATTTTACCTGCCGTCGCCTGAAGACTACTGGTGGTATTGCCGCAGCGACGCCGAGGCGACGCAGGCAGGGCAGGAGATGGCGTCCCTTCTGGAGACCCGAGCGCTTCCAGAGATGGAGCGTCTGGGTTCGCCGGCGGCTCTGGCAAAACTGTGGGCTGTGGGTTCGTCCCCCGGTCTGACCGATGTTGAGCGCCAGGACTACCTGAGATCACTTGCCAAGGCCGGTGTTATCCAAGGTTAGGTGCGGAGGGTGATGTAATATGGCCATCGGGCGCCTAACTTTCGCGGTCCCTGTCCTGGCGATCATGTGGATCACCTCGGCGACGGCCGACGCAAAACCCCCGGACGTCTTTGTCGCGCCCGGCGGCCAGCCCGCAGGCCTGGGCACCCGGGAGTCGCCCCTGGACCTGAAGACGGCCTTCACCGAGGGCCGCCGGGTCCCCCCGGGGACGACCGTCTGGCTCGCCGGCGGCCGGTACGAGGTCGGCGACCTCGATCAGGGCGAGGGCGTCCACGGGACGGCCGACGCCCCCGTGATCTTCCGGGCCGCGCGCCGAGAGCGCGCCACGGTGGTCGGCGGGCTGAGGGTCCGCGGCGACCACACGTGGCTCTGGGGGCTGGAGATCACCGGCCCCTCCGACGGCGGCGTGAACCTGCGCGGCGGCAACGGCGTCAAGATCATCAACATGATTATTCACGATGCGGGGCCCGCCGAGAAGCCGCGCGAACGCAAGCCGTCCGGCCAGGGCATCGGCGGATGGGACGTCGGCGACGACCACGAGTATTACGGCAACCTCATCTACCACAACGGCTGGTCGACCCTGGATCACGGCATCTACACGCAGAACACGGCCGCCCACACCGTCAAGCGGATCGCCGACAACATTATCTTCGAGAACGCCGGCTTCGGCATCCACGCCTACGGCCAGACCCCGGTGCTGAGCGGGTACGTCCTGGAGGGCAACATCTGCTTCGCCGCCTCGCTCAGCCCGCGCAGCCCCGACTCGGGCCAATGCAACATCCTGGTCGGCGGCTCCAAGCCCCTGTCGAACGTCCTCCTCAAGTCGAACGCCACGTGGAGCCCCGACGGCCAGTCGAAGCGCAGCGTCGACGTCGGCTACTCCGCCGAGGGCAACTCCGCCATCCGCATCGAGGACAACTATTTCATGGGCGGCGCTATGGCCCTGGAACTGAAGAGCATCCGGGATGCCGAGGTCTGTGGCAACACGTTCTGGGCGCCGGCGGGCATGGTTCGCACCACGTTGGCGCCGAATGCCGACAAGGCGCGGTGCGTCTTCGAACGCAACACGTTCATCGACAACGGCCGGTTCGACCTCTCGGCCTGGCAGAAAGAGACCGGCGCCGCCGCGACCAACCAGCTCGGCCCGTCGAAGGAGGGGCGCCCGACGGGCCTGCACGTCCTCGTGCGCGTCAACCGGTACGAGCCCGAGCGGGTCCACCTGGCCGTGTACAACTGGGACCGCAAGGACTCCGTGCGGATCGACCTCAAAGGCGTCCTGGCCGCGGGCGATGCGTACCGCGTGGTCAGCGTCCTCGACTACTTCGGCCCGCCCGTCGCCCAAGGGAAGGCGGAGGGCTCGTATGTCAAGCTTCCGATGAAAGGGCACCGCTACGAGCCCGAGTTCGGCGCCTACGTGCTCTTCCGCGGAAACGGGAAGCCCTGACGCGGCGGCGGACCTGTTCATAGGGAGCCGGATATGTGCGAGTTCTGTCACACGCACGGCGAAGGCAAGAAGTGGTATCTCCACGCGAAGAACTATTCCGAGGACCTGCTGCATGATGTGCGTAGGCGCAAACTCGTCCAGGACTTCTTCTCGCGCCCGGAATCCCTGACCGGCGGCGTGGACGGCATGGCCAGGCTGGCCCGCGCCCCGGCGCTCGTTCGGGGGATGATCCGGCGGCTCGTCACGCGGCGGATGAAGAAAACGCACTTCGGCCAGGTGGTCCCGGTCGAGGAGATCGAGCAGATCTTCGGCTTCGTGAATTCCATCGTTCGCGTCGCCTGCGTGTGCCGCAAGGCCACGCTCGGCCAGGAGAAGCGGTTCTGCTACGGCGTGAGCCTGGGGCCGGACGGCGGCGAGTTGGGCCGGATCTTCCAGGGGATCGACTCGAGCTTCTTTCAGGGCATCCTCGGGGCCGGCCTGGAGAGGCTCGGCAAGGACGAGGCGGCCGCCGCCTTCCGCTCGCACGAGAAGGAAGGCATGTGCCACACGGTCTGGACCTTCGGGACGCCGTTCATCGGCGGCATCTGCAACTGCGACCGCAGCGATTGCCTGGCCATGCGGGCCACGGTCACCCACGCGATGCCGCTGATGTTCCGCGCGGAATGGGTGGCGCGGATCGATCCGGCGCTGTGCGTCGGCTGCCGCGAATGCATGCGGCTGTGCCAGTTCGGGGCGATTCTCTACAGCGCCGCCAACCGGAAGGCGGCCGTGGACGTGGCCCGATGCTACGGCTGCGGCATTTGCCGCGCGGCATGTAAGAAGAATGCCATTGTCCTCGACGACCGGCGGGCGGTGCTGGCGGCGGCGCACCTGTGGTAAGCCAAGGGGTCAGGAGCTCTATGTGTTAAGCTCCTGACCCCCTCGTGCCTTTCTGCCGGCCGAACGGCAAAGGGGTCAGGAGCCTCACAGATAGGGCTCCTGACCCCTTATGCTCCTGACCCCTTTCCTTCGCTACTTCCCCGGTTCGATCGGCCCCTTCATGATCGACGCGCCGAAAGTCGTCAGGATGAGGTGGGCCGGGTCGTCCGGGTCGAAATGGACGCGCTGGATATTGACGTACGGGAGGTCCTTGAACGCGTCCCACGTCTCGCCGTTGTCCTTCGAGAGCCAGAGGCCCGAGTCGGCCCGCCCCTCGGAGAGGGTCATGTAGATCCATCCCGGCTTCGTCGGATGGAAGTACGCGCCGAAGTGCTCGCGGCCCTTCTGGACGACCTTCTTCCACGTCGCTCCGCCGTCGGTCGTGCGGTAGAGGCCGCCCTCGTCGGGGAAGAAGCGGCACTGGGACGCGCCGAAATAGATCGTCTTCGGGTCCCTCGGATCGACCGAGAAGTCCTTGATCCAGTGGAGGGGCAGCGACTGGGTGATCTTCGTCCACGAGTCGCCCTTGTCGGTCGAGCGGTAGAGGCCCACGCCGTCCTGGTCGAACTTGCCGTCGGCCATCTTCTTGCCGGTCACCACAGTGTAGAGCGTCCCGTCCTTCGTGCGCACGATCTTCAGGGGCCGCATGTTGCCGGGGGTCGCGAGGCCCTTCGACTTCTCCTGCCACGTCTTGCCGCCGTCATCGGAGCGGTAGACGCCCTTCTCATAGAGCGACGTCCAGAGGGTCCGCGAGTCCTTCGGGCTCGTCGGGTCGAGGACTACCGAGAGGCACGGGGCGAGGGGCAGGTCGACCTTCGTCCAGGTCGCGCCGAAGTTGGTGCTCACGCCGACGCCGCCCTGCATGATCAGCTTGTGCCCATAGAGGATGGCGTTGCCATTCGGGATGTCGTGCGAGTTGGAGAACGCGCCCCAGATCCGCCCGGGGACGTCCGGGTCGAGCGCGAGCTCGTACGTCGTGTTGTGCCAGTTGCCGGGCATCTTCGGCCCGGCCCAGAGCCACGACTTGCCGGCGTCGAGGCTGCGGGCGAAGCCGATGTCGGTATAGCAGATGTAGTGGCGGTTCTTCTCGTGCGGGTCGATGTAATAGTTCCATGTCGACGTGACGCCCAGTCCGTTGCACACCCAGCTCTTGCCGTCGGCCGAGGGCTGGGAGTAGCAGGCCTTCCAGTGCTTGCCCGCGTTGTCGGTGCGATAAACATACGCGGAGGCACACATGACGACCAGGTCCGGGTTCGAGTTGCAGGCGGCCATCGACCAGGGGACGTCCTGCCACTTCTGGCCGATGGTCGTCGAGGTCCAGTCCGGATCGACGTTGTACTGCTCTTTGAACCGCGGGTCCGAAAAGAGCGTCGGCGTCCACTTCGCGCCGGAGTCGTCGGTGCGGTAGACGGTGCTGTGGTTGGGCGGGCTGTAGCTCACGCCGCCGTCGTGGACGTAGGCCCGCTCGGGCCGCGCGTCGGAGGTGAGGGCGAACGTGTAGTGCGGCAAATCGCCGTGGGCGTACTCGCTCGCGCGCTTCGTGGCCACGTCGATGTCCGGATTCATGCACCGTTCCCAGGTCTTCGCGCCGTCCTTCGAGACGTAGATGCCGCCCGTGAGCTTCTCGCCGTCGAGCTTGCACTCGACCGTCGCGTACAGGCGGAGCATCGGGGGCTTCGAGCCGCCCGCGAAGCCGAGGAGTTTCTTCTCGGGCAGGCCCGCCGAGGCGTCGGCGAACGTCTTGCCGCCGTCCTCGGACCGCATCGCGCCGCCCTCCGTGCCGACGAAGACGACGCGCTGGCCGGCGGGGCTTACGCGGTCGACCGCGAAGCCCCACACTTTGCCCGTGACGCCCGCACACGGCGTCCACGTCTTGCCGTCGTCGTCCGTGACGAATGCGCCGGCGCTCGTTCCCACGAGGACGCGCTGCGGCCTATCGGGGTCGATATAAAGGCGCGACAGGCGGTCCTTCTTCCAGAGGTCGCCGGCGGCCCAGGTCTTCCACGTGCGGCAACCGTCGGTCGTGACGCGCAGTTCCGGCCCGCCGCCGTCGGCCGCGATCGCGCGGTCGGCCGACTTCGGGTCGAACGCCGGCGACACGTTCGTGCTCGACAGAAGCTGGAGATGGTGGATCATCTGCCACGTCTTGCCCGCGTTGTGGCTGACGAACGCCTCGCTCATGTCCGAGTTGATCATCATCGTCGCCGGGTCGACCGGCGAGACGGCCAGGCTGAACGTGCTGCCGCCGGCGCAGAGGCCGTTGACCTCCCACGTCTCGGCCGCCGCGGCGGGCGCCGCCACGGCGAGCGCGGCCACAAGGGCGACGAGCGAACGTCTCATAGGGCACTCCTCCATAAGGGCCGCGGAAAGTATAGTCGCCCGTCGGGCGGGAGGGAACGGAATATCGGCGGGGGACGTAATGCCTTTGGTTTCTGTCATGCCCTTGTTCTCCCTCTCCCTGTAGGAGGGGAGAGGGTAGGGTGAGGGTGCTCCTTATCGCCTTTGCCGTGCCGTTCGTAGGGGCGAGATATATCTCGCCCGGCCGTTGTGCTCTCTCCGTTCGCCCGGGCCACGTCAAACATCCGCCCAGCCGCGCGGCGGGGTTCGCCCTTGACCTTCTTCCGCCATCGTTGTAGAAACGTCCCCGGAGTTCCGAGAGTTCCCTGCTAATCTCTTGGAGATAAGGAATGCGCAACCGGAACTCCGGCCGGTCGCCCAAGGGAAGAAAGTAGTATTGTGTCCGCAATGGAGAAGTCATTGTTGGCCATGCAGGAGTGGAGGGCTATTCCATGACTCACCAGGAACTAAGAAAGCATGCACTGACCAAGGCAGTGTTCGCCTCCGTGGGCCCCATAATGCAGAAGGAACATGACTACAAGGAGCGTCACGGGCGCGACGCCGAATACGTCCCTGATGAACACGCGTTCTACCTCATGCGCGTCGGGAACAGGCTGGCAACGTTGCTGTCGCATTGCGAGAAGCTTACGCATGCGATTCTCTTCCTGTCTAACTACCGCGAAACTCCCGCTACATTGCGTGCAGGAATAACGCGTGCAAAGCACCTTCGGTATGGTATCGAGAGCTATATTGTCCGGACGCAGACGCTGTACGATCTGGTCCTCAGACTTGTCGATGCCGTTTTCCACCTCACGAATGCCGACTCTCAATGTAGACATGTGACCATCGTGCAGAACCTAAGAGTCACACGAACTGACATCCCCAAACTCCTCGGACGCCTGCAGAAGGGGCTTACGGACTTCAGAGATCCACGACACACGGTCATTCATCGTGGCGGATACCACGAAAAGGACCTGGACCGAGTTGAACTATGCACGGAACTCGAGGAGGACTACCGTCGCGCGGATCAAGAGATTCCCGCGCACTTGGCTTTTCTGAAGGAGGCCAAGCGAGAGTGGACTCTTGAGCTACTCAAGAAGCGGAAGGCGCACTATTCTCGCTTCAACGCCAGCGCCTTCAAGCTGGTTTCCGATGTCCTTGGCGGACTCCACAGACATTTCATCGAACAGGAACAGCGACTCAGCTTTCTGAATCAAGCGGAAGTCCAGTAGGGCGGGGCCATTGGGGACAATACTATTCGTTCCTCTTGGTCGGCCAGCCGTGTTGTGCCATGGAGTTCGCGTGATATTAGCCCTGCCTCGGGTCCCTCCGCCGTTCTTCGCGCTCTTGGCGTCCTTTGCGGTTCGCGACTCCTTCGCTGATGTTTCGTGGTGTCCTGGGCGCGCCGTAGGTGCGGCCACGGCATCGCTCCATCACTGTCGCGGCTCGGAACAAGGCACGACAAAGCAATAAGGAGCACCCTCACCCTACCCTCTCCCCTCCAACAGGGAGAGGGAGAACAAGGCGTGACAAGCACCAAGGGCCTCACGATTGCCGCCGGAATCTGGTTGCCAAGAGCATTCGCGGCGCGTTAATGACGCAGGACCGACCCGCTTTCCGAGGAGAACCGTAATGAAGCTGTTCGCCACAATCGTCTTGGCCGCGACGGCGCTCTTCGCCGGGGCCGTCCTGGCCGCCGAACCGGCGGGGCCGCCCGAGCTCAAGGTGCCGGTCGTCAAGGGCGCGGCCCCGAAGATCGACGGCGTGCTTGACGACGCCATCTGGGCCAAGGCTGCCGTCGTGGCCGAACTCAAGACCGCCGACGGCGCGGCCGCCAAGTCGAAGACGCGCGTCCTCCTGGCCCGCGACGACGCCACGCTCTACATCGCCATCGAGTGCTTCGACACCGAGAAGGGCCTGAAGAACCTGACCGCGAAGGTGACCGAGCACGACGGCGAGGGGATATGGGAAGACGATGATGTAGAAATCTTTCTCGATCCGACCGACCAGCGGCAGACGTATTACCAGATCCTCGTGAACCCGAAGGGCGCGGCCCTGGACCTCTTCTGCCGGGCCGACAAGGCGAAGGACCTGCGGTGGGACCCGAAGTACGAGGTGGCCGCCAAGGTTGGCAAGGAAAGCTGGGTCGTCGAGTTGGCGATTCCGCTCGTGGCGTTCGACCAGACGGAGCGGTTCAACCGGTGGGGCTTCAACGCGGCCCGGCACGTGGCGGCCACGTCGGAGGTCACCTACTGGGCGCCCGTCTACGGGAAATCGGCGCACGTGCCGGAGCGGTTCGGGACGCTCGTCGGGATGCCCGGCGGCGCGCCGCCCGAGCGGACGACGCCGCTGCCGCCGCCTCCGCCGCCGAAGCCGGCCGACCTCGCCCTCTTCGGGTTCCAGGATGCGGCGGCCGCCAAGGCGTGGGCGGCGCTGGACCTGCCGGACGAGAAGAAGAAGGAGCCGCCCGCCAAGGTCGAGCCGGGCGAGGGCGGGAAGGGCCTGAAGATCACCTTCGCCGGCGGCACGTGGCCGGCCGTCACGACGACGGCCATTCCCGAGGTCGACTGGAAGGGGTGGCAGACGCTGCGGGCCGACCTCGTGGTCGCGCGGCCATGCGTCGTCGGCCTGCGGATGCTCCAGGAGAAGAGCCAGCGCGGCTACGGCTGGGACGAGCTTGTCAGCCGCTGGGAAAAGACCGAGTTCCTCCAGGCCGGGAAGAACACGATCCTCGCGCCGCTGCGGTCGAGGGACGAGTCGCTCCTGCCCGCGGCGCGGGGAAGGATCACGACGTTTGAGATCTATATGTATGAGCCGCACGCCGGCGAGTCGATCACCGTCGAGGACGTCCGCCTGTCGGCCGATCCGATCCCGCCGGGGCCGAAGGTCACGTTCAAGGTGCTCGGGACGGACCTGGCCGTCTCGGGCGTCGGCGAGCTGGCCGGGCGGCTGAAGCTCACGTGGAAGCCGCCGCTGCCGCAGAGCCTCGACCAGATCGAGGCCGATTTCCGCTCGCAGTACGACGAGATGAAGAAGACGCATCCGAAGGCGGTCCTGGCGACCTTCCGCGACGGCGAAAAGGGGTTCGACCCGGCCCAGCCCGACAAGGTCTACGACGGCTGGCGCGACGCCCACGTGAACAGCCACGGCCCCGACGGCAGCCTCGAAGGCCGCGCCGCGAAGACCGGCCGCCAGGATTGGTCCGAGGTCTTCATGCGCCACCGCAGCCGCATCATGCGCGTGGACCTCGGGAGCATTCCGAAAGGCGCGACGATCCTGGCGGCCCAGTTCATCCTGACGCGGCCGGGGCCCATCGAGGCCAAGGACGACCCCGCGAAGAAGCCGACGACCTGGGTGGCCGAGGCCTGCAACCGCTCGTGGGACGAGTACGAGGTCAACGCGTATCAATATGCCAAGGAGAAGTACTGGAAGGCAATCGGCGGCATGGACTATGCCGACGACGATCCGGATTTCCTGCCGCTGTACCTGGCGTTCGGCCCGTCGCAGGGGCTCGTGAACACGTGGGATTTCGCCGAGGCCGTCCGCTGGTGGACCGACGGATCGCACGGGAACCACGGCTTCTTCTGGCACTCGGCCGGCGACGACTACTGGCCCGGCGCCTCGCCGACCCGGGAATCGAAGAACGTGAAGTCGCGCCCGGCGCTGCTGGTGGTGTACGAGCCGAAACCGTGACTCGTTAGCCGCCCCGCTTGCGGGGCGCGTGTGGTGGCCGTTGGGTCGTGCACAGGTGCGAAACGGCGGCTGAACCGCAAAGAACGCAAAGAGCGCAGGAGACACCCAAGACTGATGAACGGCCACGGCCACAAAGGCTTCTAACCACGGAGGTTACAGAGATCACAGAGGGAGACAACCAGAATCCTTGTTGTTCTCCGTGTCCTCCGTGATCTCTGTGGTTCCCGACTTTGTTATTTCCTGGCTCTCGTCGTCCTTTGCGCTCTTTGCGTTCTTTGCGGTTCCCCCGCCTTTTCAGTCCATCGTTACCGCCAGCGTCGCGCCGTCTTTCGGCAACTGCGCCCGGACGGTCTTCGTCTTGCCGTTCGCCTCGACCGTGACATCGTACTCGCCGAGGAATCCGCGGGTCTTGAAATCGCCGGAAGCCGCGGTCTTGCCGTCGGCGCTCGTCCACCACGTCTTTGTCACGAGGTCGATCCATGCCTGGCCGTTGGGCTTCACGGACCAGTCCTTGCGGAAGAGGGCGGCGGAAGGCTTCCAGTGGTGGCCTTCCCAGAAGCCCCACATGATGATGCCCTTGACCTTCGGGTGGCTGAAGAGCGTCGTCATGAAGTCCCGCAGGTACGCCGCCTGGAGGGCCTCGTCGGTGATGTCGATATCGAACTCGGTCGCCTCGAGCTCGATCTCGGGGCCGAGCGAGCCGAATCGGTCGAGGATCTCCAGCAGCTTCGGCGGCGGCGTCAGGGCCCAGTCGAAGTGGCTCTGGAGGCCGATGCCGCCCAGCGGGGCGCCCTTCTCGAGGAGGAAGCGGATCGTCTTTTCGTAGTGGGCCTGGTGGGCCGTGTCGCGGCCGCCCGAGGAGAGGATGCTGTAATCGTTGATGAAGAGGACCGGCTTCGGGTCGGCCTCGTGGGCGATCCGGAACCAGTCGGCCATGACGTCGTTGCCACAGATATCCATGACATCGTGATTCGAGTAGGGCTCGTTGATGACGTCCCATTCGACGAGGCGGCCCTTCAAGGCGCCGACTTCCTCGCGGACGTGGGCGGCGATCCGCTTCTCGAGGGCCGGCCGGTCGCCCGCGAGCTTCTTCAAGTCGGCGGGCATGTTGCCCCACGCGGGCCAGACCAGGCAGTGGCCGCGCGCCTCGATGTGCTGCCGGTCCAGCCAGTCGAGGGCCTTCGGCACCTTCGGGCGGTTCGCGGGGTTTTCCCAGGCCCAGTCGCCCCACTTGAGGTCGTTCTCGAAGACGATCTTGTTGAAGAGCCGCTTGACGGTGTCGCGGTACTTCTCGCCGTCGGGGCTCTCGGCCAGGAGCCGGTCGGAGGCGATGGCCGACCCGAAGCCGAAGGCGTGCCGCGCCTGCCGCACCTTCACGGCCGCGCCCTCGATGGGCTTCCCGGCGGCGTCCTTGACGACCACCGCCAGGTCGCCCTTGCGCAGCTTCTCGATCCGCTCGGCCGCGGCCGCGCGCCACGGGGCGTCGGCGTTGCTCCCGGCATACCCGAAACTCGAGCGGGGCAGGTCCGCGACTTTCACCTTCTTGCCGTAGTTCACGAGCTGGACGCCGGCGATCTCGACCGTCTGCGCTGCGAAGCCGAGCTGGAAATTGATGCTCGCCTCGCCCGGGGCGTAAGAGCCGACGGAGGCGAAGGGCAGGCTGAGCTTGTGCCACTTCCGGTCCGCGGTCACCTGGCACTCGATCGATTTCGAGTACGGCTCTTTTCCGAGCTCGAAGACGAAGGCGGTCAGGGCCTCGCCGGAGGCGGCCTCTGCCGAGCGGAGCCAGAAGGTCGCCAGAAGCGCGTCGCCCTTCTCGACGGCGGCGGTGCTCTTGGCGTGAAGCTGAATCGCCCACGCGCTGCCGGCCGGCTTGGCGATTTTCACCCGCAGGGCCTTCGTGAACTCCTGACCCTCGACGGGGATCGTCTCCATCGTGGCCGCGCCCGCTTCGCCCATGAGGGTGAATGCGCCGACGGTGTCGGCGGGCAGGACGGCGACGCCCTCCGGCGGCGGCGCGGCCACGAGGGCAGAGGAGGCGAGGAGGGCGAAGGCTGAAGCGGCAAGCAGGCAGGGGATTGCGTTCATAGGAGTCTCCTGTGCGGTGGCGGTGTCTCGATTCAGCCTAAGGCGCGGGCGGACGGAATGCAAGAACTCGGCGGCGGACGGCCATGCTTTCGCAACGGCGCGAAAGCATGGCACCCGGCGCGGCTACCCTTTCGGTGCCGGCTTCGCGGGCGCCGGGTCGGGCGGCTTGACCGGGGCCTTGTCGGGGGCCTTCGCGGGCGTCTTGGCCGGTGTCGGCGGGGGCGGCGAGGCCGCGGGGCCGTAGATCTCGATCTCGCGGAGCTGGAGGTGCGGCTCCATCTTCGAGCCCCAGGCCTTCTGCGCGACCGCGTCGGGGAGGAAGCCGATCGTCGTCCGCTGGACCACGAGGCGCAGGCGGTCGGTCTTCACCGTCGGGAACTGGTGTACGAAGATACACGGGTCCAGGCACCATCCGGCCGCGACGCACAGGGGCGTCTGCACGGCGTCGCTCGGCGGGCAGTGGGCCCGGACCTTCTGGAGCGGGGCCCAGTCGGTCCCGTTGTGGTACTCGAGGTCGTAATCGAGCAGGGCCGAGAACTGGTTGTCCGCCCGCACGCCGTAGACGACGAGGCCCCCGATCTCGCGCGGGCTGGTCAGCGTGAGGGTCAGGGTCTGCGGCGACTTGGAAAATTCCCCCGTCCAGATGGGCGGCTTCTCGGTGCCGCCATGCGGGTTGCCCGCGTGGACGACCTCGATGATATTGTTCGTGAGCGTGATGGGCGGGCTCGTCGTCAGGTCCGAGTAGGCGACCTGGGCGCCGGCGGCCAGGTTCTCGCCGAAGTTGATCGGCACGGGCGTCGCCTCCTGCGTCTTCGCCAGGCGCAGGTAGACCGGCAGGTTCGACGCGGTCACGGTGAACTTCCCGTCCTTCGCCGAAGCGGTCACGGCGTTGCCGAAGGCGTCGTAGCAGTCGAGATACGTGGGTGTGCCCTTCAGGGCGAACTCCACCGGAAACGGCTGCGTGCCGAGGGTGCGGAGGATCAGCGTCGTGCCGTCGTCCCCCTTGTAGGCGAGGCCGAGGAGCAGCTTGTTGCCGGTCGGCCCGAAGTCGAGCGTGCCGGTGCAGGTCCGCTTCAGGGTCATGCCGTACCGGAACCGCGTGGCGAGGGCCGCCGGATGCGGGCCGGCCTTCGACCAGAGGAACGACGGGCAATCGGCGTAGCCGTTGTCGTTCAGGTAGTAGTGCAGGTTGTGCTCGGGCGGAATGCCGAGCGACTGGAGGAGGTCGAGGTGCAGCGTGACCCGGGCGGCCTGGCAGGGTCCGAGGAACGTGCGGCCGCGGATGCCGGTGATCGCCCGCTCGGTCTGCCAGAGGGCCTTGGCTTCGTCGCCGTGGAGGGCCATCAGGCTCCGCAGCTCGCCGAACTTCCACTGCCAATGGACGGGGTCGACGCTCTCGTGCCCCTCGTAGTCGTGGACCGAGAGGATGTCGAAGAATTTATTCCCGTTGGCCTTGTAGAAGGCTTCGATCCAGGGGAGCTGGAGGCCGCAGGTCGCGGGCGCCAGGACCTGGGCGTCCGGGTCGAGCCCCTTGATGAGCGGGTAGAGGGTCTTCAGGAGATGGGCGTACTCGGCGGGCTTCATCGTGAGGTTGGGCTCGTTCAGGATCTCGTAGTACTTGATGCGGCCCTTGAACTTCGTGAGGACCCAGCGGAGGTGCTCCGGCGTGCACTGCTCCTTGCCCGTGAACTGCGCCAGGACCGTGCACCCGTACTTGGCGGCGCCGAGGACGGCGGCGTCGACCTGCGGCATGTTGTCGGCCTTGGGGCTGACGCGCATGCACATGAGGCCCGCGAAGGCCTGGCGGGCCGGGTCGTCCCAGCCGCCCGCCGACTCCTTCGCGTCCAGCGTCGGAATGCCGGCGAAGTACCGCGTGATGCCGAAGAACGCCGCGACGCCGGCCAGCGGCTCCGCGCCGCTCGCGACGTGGAACTCGAGCATGTACCAGCCGAGGCGCGTCGGGGTGAACGTGACGGTCTTGCGGGCCTCCTTGCTGTCCTCCAGGGCCAGGTCGAACTGGCCCTTGCCGACCTCGGCCTTCATGATGTCGTAGGCGTTCCACGTGACGCCGATCGCCTTGACGCGGCGGACGCCCGCCTTGACGACGAAGTCGGCCGAGATCGGCGCGACCCCGGCGGCGATGTTGTAGGGCAGGGCGGACTCGACCGCCAGGTTGAGGCCCAGGAGGAGCGTGCTCGATACGACGGCCTGGTTCGTCTCGGGATCGAGGAAGTTGGCCTTGGTCCGCAGAACGCATGGCCTGAAGTGCATGGAGCCGGCGCCGTCCGAGGAGCCGTTGGTGGCGATCCAGAGGCGGTCCGACGGGTCGACGGCCATCGGCGTGTAGCTCGACGCGGGGCCGTACGGATCGTTCCAGGCGTGCTGGCCCACGTGCTGCGTGACCGTCTTCAGGGCCCAGTCGAACATCGAGACCTTGCCGGGATTGCCCGGCGTGATCGAGTAGATGTTGCCGCGCGAGTCCGCCGCCACGGTGTGCAGCAGCTCGCTGCCGTCCTCGGCCTGGAGCCGCGTGCCGCCGCCGACGGTCGCGACGAGCTTGCCTGCCGGGTCGAACTTGTAGAGCCGCCGGACGGCCGCCAGCACGAGGAGGTTGCCGCGCGAGTCGGCCTCGATGTCGTCGCAATCGGCGATCGGCTCGCCGAGGGCCAGCGGCCTCCCCACCTGGGCCGCGCCGGGCGTGAAAACGCTGGCGGCAGTGACGACCTCGCCGCCCTTCTGGCCGCGCGAGATCACGACGGCCTGCTCGGCCCCGTCGAGCTTGCGGATCGCGATGGCGAAGGCTCGGGGAATCTTGAGGTCGTGCGTGGCGGCTCCCTCGGGCGAGTACTCCCGGACGAGGCTGGCGTCGGGGAACGTGACGTAGACGCGGCCCTGGGCGTCGACGGCGATCCGGGCCGGCTGGTTCCGCTCCGCCAGGTTCGCGTCGGCCAGGGAGAATTGGGCGAGGAACCTGCCGGCCTTGTCGAACTTCTGGACCAGCAGGTTGCCGGCCAGCGCGCCGTCTTTGCCCCGCTCGGCCCCGTCGAGGACGACCAGGTTGCCCTGGTCGTCGAACGTGATGTCGGCGATGACGCGGAACTTGCCATGGCCCGCCCCGGGGCCGCCGATCTCCAGGTCGGCGCCCTCGCCGAGCGCGGCATAAGCCGCGGGTGCTGCGAAGAGCAGGGCGAGAAGACCCAGGCAAGTGAGGATCCGGCGAGTCGGCATTCAGCACTCCTTTGACGGCCACGCGCTCCCCGCGGGCCGCGGCTAATGCTCAATTTGACGCGGCAGTCGCCCGCAACTTAGCGCGGCGGGTCTCCTGACCCGCCGCGCGGCCTCGCGTCACAGGACCGAAATCGCCCGTTTCGGCGCGGTGGGTCAGGAGACCCACCGCGCAAAGGCGCGGGTCGCGGCCAAAAGGTTGCGGTAAACATGGTGCGGCCCCCAGCAAAGGCCGCGGGGGATAAACCCCCGCGCTACCTCACGCTCAGCGACACGCCGCTCAGGGCCGGCACTTCGACGTCCAGGTCGAGCGTGTCGCCCTTGACGGCCTCGGGCGGCGATTCCCGCAGCGCCTTACAGTCGGCCCGGGAAACGACCAGCGTCCGGCCCTTCACCTCCGGCGGAATTGCGGCCCGCACCTTCAGCTTGAGCTTCGCGTACGACTTCCCCTTCTCAAGGTTTGCATACGGGTATCCATAGTAGATCACAAGGTTGAGCCGGCCGTCCTTCACGGTGGCGACCGCGTAGGCGCGGGGGCTCTCGGACGCCGCCAGTTCGGGCGAGTCGATCTTCGCCGCCACCTGCGGCCCGCGGGCGTCGCGCATCAGCCAGAAGGCGTTGTAGCGGTAAGTAATCGGCTTGTCGACGCCGGGGTTCGGCCACTCGGGGGGCAGCTCGCCGTACTTCTGGTTCATCGCGCCGCGGACGCCGAAGACGTACCCGCTTTCCATGTACTCGTTCCAGCGGTAGTGGAGCGTGCCCAGGCACGTGTCGGCGTGGTCCGCCAGGGGCTTCCACCGCTGCATGATGTAGTCGAAGGCCGGGGCGCCGTAGATCCAGAAGTCCCATTCCGTGATGATGTACTTGAGGTTCTTGAGCCCCTTGGCCCGCGCGTGCTCCAGCATCTTGTCGCCGAGGGCGAAGACGGCCTCGCCGGTGTGGCCGTAGGGGTGGCGGCTGATCCAGCCGAGATTCTCCCCGGTGCGGTCCATGACGTCCATGAGGTAGGGCCACTCGTAGAATCCGCCGCAGCCGAAGGAGACGCCGGGATACTTCTTCTTGAGGCTCGCGGCGGCGTAGTTGAAGAACTTGGCGTACTCGGGCACCATCTCGGCGGCCGGCGCGAGGTCCGGCTCGTTCATGATCTCGAAGTACGCGAGCTTCCTCGGGGCCGGGGCGGGGCTGCCGGCGCCGTTGGTGTGCGCGAGGACGGCGGCGAAGTATTTCGTCCACCGCTCCGGACGCATGTCGACATCCTTGAACTTCCACGGGCACCAGTAGAGCGAGATCGGCTCGGCCTTGATCCGCAGGCAGTCCGCGAGGACCGCGTCGAGCCGCGTGAAGTCGTACTGGGCCCAGTCGAACTTCGCCGGGTCGGCGCCGGTGTCCTGGAAGTCCCACTGCTTGCCGCCCTGGACGCGCCGGGGCGCGTCGGCGGCGGCGCCGATCCGGGCGAACGTGTCGTCGAGGTTCAGTGCCTTGTGGAGCGCGAGGCTCTCGCCCTGGAGGCCCGCGTCGCCGGGCCCGCTCGACTCCTGGCCGTGGATGCCGAAATGCTTCGCGGTGAGCTCCGGCCCCTTTTTCGCGAGGTCCAGCGTCAGCGTGCCCGTGGCCACGTCGTCCTTCAGAGGGATGCGCGGGGCGGCGGGCTTTCCCGCGAGCCACCGCAGGGCCTGGGCATAGAATTTGCCGAAGTCGGCCCACCGGGCGAAGTCCTCCGACATCTCGTCGTTCGCGAAGACGCCGCCCGTCCAGAGCGACCGTCCCTTGCCCGTCTCCCAGGCGACCCAGATTGGCTCGCCGCCGGGTCCCGTGGCGAGGACCTTCGCCCCCGGCTTGGGCTTCCCGTGCCGCGCGCCGCGCAGGTCGGGCGCCGACGCGAAGTCGAGGCCCTTCACGACCGGGTGATCGGCCAGGGCGACCTTGACCTTCAGCTTCTCCTTGATGAGCGGCTGGCAGGGCTCGGGCCCGTAGGCGCGGAAGGGGACGGTCTCGATCGGCATGACCGCGTCGAAGGAGAGCTCCTTCGTGTAGAACATGAAGGCCTTGTGATTGTCGGTGTACCAGAACCCGCCGCCGCCCTCGACGAAGGCCGTGAGGCCCTTGACGAGGCGCGGGACGACGCTTTCGCCCATGAGGTCGCCGCAGACGATGACGTCGAACGGGCGGAGCGAGTCGGCGTCGCCGTACTGGAGCAGCTCGTAGCTGGTCCAGAGGGTGAACTCAAACTCGCCGGGCGCGGCCTTCTCGACCTCCTGCCGCACGAAGTACCCGCGCAGGGGCGTCTTGCCCTGGAAGTTGGGAAGCTGTGCCTTCCAGTCGCCGCCGACGAAGAGGACGCGGACCTTCCCGTCGGCGGCCGCCGCCGGCGCGGCCCAGGCGGCCAGCGCGAAGCCCGCGGCCAACAGTGCGACCGCGATTTGTTTCCCCATGGTGAGGCTCCTCACGATTCGCGCGATGCCGGCCTCGACGTAAACGCTATGAAGCTGAACACGCGGCAGGGCGGCGCGGCACCGGAAAAGTAGGGGTGGTTGACGTTACCGAGCCGCGCCCGTAAGGAAGCGGTGCCGTGGCCTTCCGCACGCCGAAAACGGCA
>Ga0209777_10003204_pt1 | contig 20580 bp, 22 predicted proteins | sample FrelakmetHBP12HB_FD_187147 | JGI IMG/M metagenome (GOLD analysis project Ga0209777, IMG submission 187147) | Freshwater lake sediment microbial communities from the University of Notre Dame, USA, for methane emissions studies -HBP12 HB (SPAdes)... | ecosystem: Environmental > Aquatic >...
ATCAATCTCCGATAGATATCCATTATGATACTATGCAAAGTGAAATGCAGAAAATCTTTAACATAATAGGTGTTGCTGCTTAATCACATCGACAAAAAATTGTCGATGTGAGCGCCGTAAGCGCCTAACAAAAGCTGCAAACCCACTACCATAGAAAACACAGGCAGTGGGTTTTTTCATTTCTTATAAAACACTGAGAAGGCGGTAAAAAAGAAAGTTTTATTATTGGCAAGTGAACTTGCAAAATTAATCTAATTTTTTAAAAACCATGAATTAATATATAAAGTAATTTTTGATAGCAAACAACTCAAGGAAATAAGAAAGGATAATTTATATGACAATATTTAATATAAAAATAGAAACAGTTGTAAGTCTTGTTCTGGGTTTGCTTGTCTTTTGTTTGTACAGTTTGTTTCAGGCCACGAAAGGTTATCAGGCATCTATGATTTAAGGACAAAAAATTATACTGGAAGCTTTCATTCACGCGCAGCCCGTTTTTTCCACTGAGCCTACCCGGGTATGACCAGGTGAGAAACTATGACGGGTCATGGTATGAATAGTCACGAGGATCCCGCGTTACCAATAGAATAAAGATCCGTTACCGGGCAAGGATTGTTTTGTATGAGCATCCCAGCCCCCGCCATCTCCCTTTATCTATATTCAGTAGGCCTTCTATAGACATTATCTATTTTACATAATGAATGCACGTGGTTAAAACTTCTAAGGGAAACTATGCAGATTAAACGCCCTGTGCATTCGATGGAAATACTGTGATCAGCCGTATGGCTTTGTCCGGGTGTATGGCGGATTTGCTTTTTCCGCAGGGACTCTGCCATACAGGTATCAATTGAGAATATACCCTGCTCCGTAATCCTGCCGGCAGATTGATGACCTGATGGTATAGATGGCAGACCTGTCAGTGTTGCACTGAAACTTTAATGGAGACTTCTACCCGATGCGAAAACTGCACAGTATATTCTTATCCATAGTAATTATCGGCGGCTCAGTGTCTCAAGCCTGGGCCGGGGCCTGGAGTATGAATCAGGGAGGGCTGTACGCGAAACTGTCCTGCAACCATTATTATACTAACTATACTTTTACGGACGGAGGAGGCATACAGCGATTGCCCAAAGGGACCACTTTCACTGATAACAACACAACCCTGTATCTCGAATACGGCATAACTGACCGGCTGACCATATCGGGCTCTCTTCCCTACAAATGGCTGCGCTCTACCTACCGGCAGCAGGTAACCGTGGGCGACCAAATAAAGACCCACAAGGTGGAAACCCGCTGGAACGGATTCGGCGACATGGAACTGGGCCTGAAATACTGCTTCCTTAGCGAACCGGTCGTCACCTCGATGCAGTTCCTGTATAAGAACGCGTGGCTGTATGACAAAAATGAAAACATTCCTCCCGGCAACCATCAGGATGATTATGAGTTGCGCTTTCTGGCGGGAAAATCCCTGTGGCCGTTTCCCGGTTACTGCGGAGCGGAAATCGGTTACCGCTGGAGAACCCAGGCCCCATCCGACGAATTCCGGTATTTGCTCGAGTTCGGAATAAATGCCACCCGGAAGCTTTCCTTCAGAGTAAAGCTTGACGGGACAAAGAGCATGCATAACGCAGACCTGCCTCTTCAGCCAAAACCGGTCACAACGGCTTATATTGATGAAGAAACCGGGCAGGTCATAAAAACCGGTACGAGTACCTCCAATCAGGCAGTCTCGGCAAACCCGTCCCTTGGCCTCCAGTATGACCTGGGCAAGCTTGAATTTACCACCAGCTACCAGGTCGCCAAGAGGTGGTTCTGCGAATTGTCATACACCAATTACCCGTACGGCAAAAACGTATCCCCCGGTGATCAATATTCCTGTGCCCTGGTCTATTATTTTGACAATAAAAAGAGTCCGCCGTCACCATTAAAAATAGATGACAGCAACTGATAAAGACAGAAAGCAATGCAGATGATGGGTTTCCCTCACCTTATCGTCGGAGGATATGTAGCCGTGCTGGGGCTGCTGATGATGTATGCAGCGCACCGGTACTGGATCCTGTTTCTCTATTTTAAACACAGGGGCAACAGCGGTGCTGTTCCCGCGCTTCCCGAAAAGCTTCCGCGCGTCACCATTCAGCTGCCGCTCTATAATGAACTATATGTGGTCGAGCGGCTGATTACTGCCGCGGCACAGCTCAGGTATCCCCGGGAACTTTTGCAGATCCAGGTACTTGATGATTCTACAGATGAAACCTCTGAGCGGGCTCGTAACCTGGTACATAAGCTTCAAAAAGCGGGGCATTCAATACAGTATCTGCACCGCACAAACCGGGCCGGGTATAAAGCAGGGGCGCTGGAGGAAGGTTTGCAGCAGGCCATTGGTGATTTGATTGCCATCTTTGACGCTGATTTTGTGCCGCCGAAGGACTTCCTTCTGCAGACGGTACCTTACCTTGCAGACCCCCGCGTCGGCATGGTGCAGACCCTGTGGGGGCATCTCAACCGTGACTACTCAGCGCTCACCGAGGTGCAGGCGATTTCCCTTGATGCTCATTTCATCCTTGAGCACACGGCACGCAGCCGCTCAGGAAGATTTTTTAATTTCAATGGAACAGCCGGCATCTGGCGTAAAGACTGTATTGTTTCAGCCGGCGGCTGGCAGCATGACACGCTCACCGAAGATCTTGATTTGAGCTACCGGGCACAGCTCGCGGGCTGGAAATTTATATTTCTCCCCGAGGTCGTGACTCCTGCTGAAATACCGGTTGACATGGATTCGTTCAAATCCCAGCAGCACCGCTGGTCAAAGGGCGGGATCGAGACCGCTAAAAAGCTGCTGCCGCTGATACTGCGCAGCAGCCAGCCGTGGCGGGTAAAGCTCGAGGCGCTGCTCCATCTGAGCTGCAACCTTAATTACCTGCTGGTACTGCTGCTTGCGGTGCTTGCCTATCCGGCACTGATAGTCCGTATTCAGATGGGATGGAAGCACCTGGTTATCTTTGACACCATCATGTTCTGGGGAGCAACGCTGCCGATCGGCCTCTACTATCTAATTTCACAGCGGGAAGTCAGACAGCCCTGGTGCAGAAAAGTTTTTTACCTGCCGCTTCTCATGTCCATGTGGATAGGGCTCTCTATTAACAACGGCAAGGCCGCTCTTGAAGCCCTGCTGGGGTATAAGTCAGTGTTTGTACGGACGCCGAAATTCAGGATAGAAAAAAAGTCTGATACCTGGGAAGGGAAAAAATACCGGAGCTGCAGCCGCAGTATGGTGACCGGTATCGAGCTTGTGTTCGGCGTTTATTTTATCTCTGCAATAATTTTCGCCGCGCGCAATGGAGTATATGACGCGATTCCGTTTCTGGCTCTTTTCTGCAGCGGGTTCTTCTATATCTCCGGCGTGGCGCTCTTGCAGCGGTACCAGGCAAAGAGACAACTTGTAGATATATGAGCAGGCAAAGATCGTGACCGAATTACCAGGTTCATACCATGGGGAAAAATTATTTCTGGGAAAATAAACGTATCAGGAAGACCGCGCTGGACGTTATCCAGATAAACCTGGGCAACCGCTGCAACCAGAGCTGCAGCCACTGCCACGTGGAAGCGTCTCCGGCAGGTTCCAGGAACATGGACCAGGAGACAGCTGCAAATATAATTGCGAAGCTGTCAGAGCCGGAGATTAAAAACATCGAATTTACCGGCGGCGCCCCGGAGTTGAATCCCAGCCTGCGGCTCTTTGTTAAAAAGCTCTCTGCGGTCAAGAATATCACCGTACGCACCAACCTGACGGCGCTGGCAATGCCGGGGAACCGCCCGTATCTGAGGTTTTATAAAGAACACCGGGTGAATATAATCGCCTCGCTGCCCTGCGTATACCCGGACAATGTGGATGCGCAGCGGGGCGCGGGAATTTTCAGCACCAGCATCGCAGTGCTGAAAAAATTAAATGATCTTGGCTATGGCGCGGGCAGCCTTACCCTTGATCTCGTCTATAATCCTTTGGGAGCGTGCCTGCCTCCCGCCCGGAGACAGCTCCAGCAACTCTATACGCAGGAACTAAAAGAGTGCTACGATATATGCTTTGACAACGTGATACCGCTGGTGAATGCGCCGGTCGGAAGGTTTAAAGAGCACCTGTGCAGGGAAAAAAGGCTGGCAGAATATCTGACACTCCTGCGCCTGAATTATAACCCGGCAACCCTGCCCAAACTGATGTGCAAGACGCTGGTTTCCATTGATTACCGGGGATATGTTTATGACTGTGATTTCAACCTTGCGCTGGGTAAAAAAATAAAAGGGTTTGAGAACAGCAGGTTCTGGGATATTGATTTTTCATTCTTCCACCCCGACATTACCTTTGCGGAGCACTGTTACTCATGCACCGCCGGCCAGGGAAGCAGCTGTCATGGAGTATTGATCAGGGAAGACTGCTGTGCAGCAAAAAATTCAAAATCAGTTTGTTTGTGAAGCTCATCGCCCATCCCGAAACCCCGAAGGCCTTCGGGATTCGGGCCGGGGCTTTCACAGCAGGATACCGGTAACAACGTGAATGTTCTGTTTTTAACTAATGACGATCTCACGCAGCCCTTGAGTATCGGCTATCTGTCAAGCGTGCTGCTGCGTGACGGCCATCGCACCGAGCTGACTTCTCTTCGTAATGCCGCCCGGCAGAAAAAACTTCTAACCGAATTTAAACCTGATATAATTGCCCTATCCCTAGTAACCGGACGACACACCCTGTTTCTCGATACCGTACGGCAGATCAAAAAAGAATGTCCCGGCATCGCCGTTCTTGCCGGCGGGCCTCATACCACGTTTTATCCTGAGTTCATCCATGAAGAGGGCATTGATGCAGTCTGCCGCGGGGAAGGGGAGATTGCCCTGCCAGCGCTCATCAATGCTTTTGAGCGGGATCGCCGCTTTCTACCCGATACTATTGCCAACTGGTGGGTAAAGAAGCCGGACGGCAGTGTCATAAAAAATGATGTGGGGCCGCTCATCGAAGATCTGGACACTCTCCCGTATCCGGACCGGGATATTTATGACCGGGCGTATCCGTGCAACGAGCACGCAACCGTGTATGCCATGACATCCCGGGGATGTCCGTTCAAATGCAGCTACTGTTTTAACCATGCCTATCAGGAGCTTTACCTCGGCAAAGGGCGGTTGTGCCGGCGCCGCAACGTGGGAAACCTGCTGGGAGAGTTTGAAAAGCTGAAACAGAGCTATCCGCTGCAGATTATTGTATTCCAGGATGACACCTTCAATCTTGATAAGGCATGGCTGAAAGAATTTGCCGCGCAGTATCCGCGGGAGATCGGCATCCCCTTTCACTGCCACCTGCGGGCAGATCTCCTTGACGAGGAATCCGCCGCTCTGCTGCGCATTGCCGGATACGCTGTCTCAATGGGACTGGTAACCGGGGCGCCGGCAGAATTTCCGGCAACCTTTTACCAGGACGCAAGCTTTACCCTGGAGCACAAGCAGGAGCGGGGATGCCTGCGGGCTTTGTTTGCTCTCGGAGCAGGGCTGCATATAGCCCCGAACATTATGCGCTTGCTGATACTGGTCAGGCTCAGGAAATTCTATGAGCTGTGCGACCGCCTGTGGAAGGGGTATTGCCTGCGGTTCCGCATCTATCCCTACCAACAGAGCGCGGCCGGTTTTGCCCGCGAGGCACTGCATTACATGAGAGAGAAATGCTACTGATTGGCATGTTCGATAGAAAACTGATTATGAACGCCATGCGTGCACGAGTGCTGCTGATACCGTGGCTTCTATTTGCTGTGGCGCTTTTTACTTTGAAAGACAGGGACGCGTTCGGCATTGAGAATGAGAAACCGGCGCAGACTGCGATACAGAAGCCGCCGACCGGTTTTTTCTACCACGGGGTTTTCACCGCACAGCGGGGAGATACCCGGGATGAGATAACCCGCGCTGACATACAGTCCTATGAACAGACCGTCGGAAAGCCGGCTGCATGGGTTTATTTTTCCAGCCACTGGTTTTTACAGCGCACCTTTCCCGCTGAAACTGCGGCATGGATCAGGGCTGCAGGCAGTGTCCCGTACATACGCCTGATGCTCTGGAGCAGTATTGAACAGGGACGGGAGGAAAAGTTTTTTACCCTGCAGCGCATCCTGGACGGGGCCTTTGATGAGGACTTCCGCGCCTGGGGGCGCGCTGCTGCCCGGTTCGGCTCACCCGTCATCGCGGAATTCGGTACCGAGGTAAACGGCAAATGGTATCCCTGGAATGGCTGGTGGAACGGGCAGGGGGAAACATCGCAGTACGGCGATCCGGCTCTGCCCGACGGCCCGGAGCGGTTCCGCGCTGCATACCGCAGAATTATTACGCTCATGCGCGCGGCAGGTGCTCACAACATAACCTGGGTCTTCCATGTCAATTATAATGATAGCCCGCAGGCACCATGGAACCGCTTTGAAAACTATTATCCCGGTGATGATGTGATCGACTGGATAGGCGTGAGCGTATACGGGGCACAAACGCCCGACAATAATCAGTGGCCGGAATTCCGCGCCTGTATGGACGGCGTATATCCCCGCCTTGCCGCGCTCAGCGCAACTAAGCCTATTGTAGTAGCTGAGCTTGGCGTCACCCGGGACAATATTCTGGGCAGCCAGGCGCTGTGGGCGCAGCGGGCGCTCAGCGATCTTGCGAGCAATCGCTGGCCGCGGATTATCAGCTTTGCCTGGTTCAACCAGTCATGGCAGAATGATAACAACCCGCAGAATGACACGTCCATGCGCGTTCAGGACAACCCGTCCCTTGCGGTTGTTTTTCAGGAACTGGTGGGCAAGAACAAAAATATTCTGGGAAGGGTGCTGGTAAAATAACCAAAGGCCTCCTGTTATAGTGAAGCAAACAATGAAACGAACATTTTTTCTGCTCGGCTCTGCACAGGCTCTCTGCTGCGTATTCATGCTTTTTGCCGGGAACCTGCGCCAAAATATCGTCCTCTGTGAAATTATTTTTTTTTCAGCCTTCGCCCTGTTCCTGATTTCGCTGCTGCTGCTCAAGACAGCAGAAAAAACGGAAAACCCTGCAGGGCCGCACGGCAGGAAGGGATACGAGCTTTTCCTGCATCAGAACTATTATCTCATCTGCATTCTGTTTTTTGCGGTTTGCTTCCGGGGCATCCTCTGGTTCAGTCCCCCGACACTGTCTGATGATATCTACCGCTATGTGTGGGAAGGGGAAATGGTGGCCTCCGGGATCAACCCGTTTGCCGTGGCGCCTTCTGATCCGTCTCTTGCACATTTGCGCGACCAGGCCATCTATCCCAATATCGCCCGCAGCACCCTGGCCGCAATATATCCTCCGCTGAGCCAGTTTATCTTTGCGCTCAGTGCGTGGCTGAGCCCAACCGTGTACGCAGCGAAGCTGATGTTTATTGTTTTTGATATTCTTGCTATTTACATACTGCTGCTGACACTGAGAGAGCTGAACATGCCAGTCACGCGTATTGCCATCTACGCTATGAATCCTCTCATTATCATGGAGTTCGCGGGGAGCGGCCACTCTGACAGCGCAGGGATCTTTTTCCTCCTCTTTGCGCTTTATCTCTGTCTAAAAAAAAGAACATACAGCCCGGTTGTGTGCCTGGCCCTGTCTGTCCTGAACAAGTTCCTGCCGCTCGTTTTCCTGCCATTTATGCTGGGCAGGAAGAAGGCCGCTAATATTCTGCTCTTTGTTACCGCTATTGTTCTTTTCTATGTCCCTTTCATGAGCGCGGGCAGGAAACTTTTTCAATCCCTCACCATCTATGTCGAACACTGGTTTTTTAATGCTTCCCTGTATGATGTATCTCTTTGGGTCTTTAATGATAAAAGTGCAGCACAGCGTTTGTCGGCAGCGGTCTTGCTCCTTATCATGGCAGGGCTGTATATGTGGTATTTACGAAAAGATCCCGGGGAACGGGGAAAAGCACTTTATTATGTCGTCTGCATAGGATTGGGATCGTTCTTGCTCCTGACGCCCGTCGTGCATCCCTGGTACGTATGCTGGATTGTACCCTTTCTGGTCATTGTGCCGAACAGGGCATGGTTTTTTTTCAGCGGAGCGGTCTTCCTCTCATACCTGGTATTGAGGGGCTATGTTGCAACGGGCGTCTGGGTGGAAGACCCGCTGGTAAAACTGGCTCAGTACCTGCCGTTCTACGGGCTCCTGCTCTACGATAGCGGGCGCCGGATTGCTCAGAGGAGCCGGCATACAGAACGTTTGCTTCTTAATAATGTGCAGCTTTAATCCTGCGTGTAGCATGTTGAGCATTAAACATGGTGCTTAAAATTGTCATCAGCATACTTACTGTCTGCCTGATTTTCACTGTTGCAGGACGCTCCGCGGCGGAAACAGAGAAAGAATATTACCCCGGCGGCAGGCTGAAAACCGTAGTGGAGGTTAAGGATGGCATAAAAGAAGGCATGGAAAAGACCTTCTACGAGAGCGGTCGTCTGTTACGGCAAGTGCCCGTGAAAAAAGGAAACTACCAGGGCATCGCCAGAGAGTATTATGAAGGCGGGCAGCTTAAAGCCGAGACCGCGTATGCAGACGGAAAACAAACCGGCGCCTGCAGGCAGTATTATGAAAGCTGGTACCTCAAGGAAGAATCAATGTATCAGGCTGGCAGGAAGGAAGGCCTATCAAAGACCTATCATGAAAGCGGCCGGCTCAAGAGCCAGGGCGCTTATACTTCCGGCCTGCTGAACGGCACCTGGCAGGAGTTCTACGAAAGCGGCAAACTGAAGAGCGAGGAGCAATACAAAGCTGGTAAACGGGACGGGCTCTGCAGGAGTTTTTATAAAAGCGGTAACCTGATGAATAAAACTACTTACCGGAACGGCACTGAGGACGGCCAATGGCAGGAATATTATGAAAGCGGTATTTTGAAAGCTGAATACTGGCATGCATCCGGCAGGCTGAGCGGGGTCAGGAAGACCTATTATGAAAGCGGAAACCTTCAGATTGAATGCATGTACCGGGACGGGAGGGAAAACGGCACATTCAAGACATACTATGAAAGCGGGAATTTAAAGGCTGAATATGTCTACAAATCAGGCAGACTGAACGGGGCGGGAAGAGAATACCATGAAAGCGGCAAACTGAAAGCTGAAGGGGAGTCGCGCGACAGCTGCCGGGAAGGTGTATGGAACACCTACTATGAAAACGGGAAAATAGAATATATCGATACCTATAACCATGGTCAGAAAATCCACCGTAAGGCTTTTGATCAGGCCGGAAACATAACCTTTGATCAGGACTACCGCTATAAAGACTAATGCCGGTTCGTACCAGTGCATGAATAGTAATGTGCTTATCATCTTCTTAAAATATCCCGTTCCGGGAATGGTGAAAAGCCGGCTGGCCCTTCACCTGGGAAATGAACGGGCAGCAGAAATATATAAAAAGATTGCTGAAACGATTGTGCAAAAGATTACTCCTGCAAGTAGTGAGGACTATATACTTGAAATATGTTTTTCTCCGCAGGAGGATGAAAAGCTGGTGAGAAAATGGCTGGTAGAGAATGAATATTTTTCCCCGCAGCAGGGCAGCGATTTGGGAGAGAGGATACTTAATGCCTTCAAGCATGTCTTTGAAAAAGGGTGTAAAAGAGCCGTTCTTATTGGAAGCGACTGCCCGGATATATCAAGAGGTATTATTACCCAAAGCTTTGATATGCTTAAAGCAAAGCATATTGTTTTAGGCCCTGCCTATGATGGCGGATATTATCTCATTGGCGTACGTGAGCCTATTCCAGAGCTTTTCAGTAATATCGAGTGGGGCACTGAAAAAGTACTAAGCCAGACAACAGATAAGATTAATGCCGCAGGGTTATCTCTGGGTTTGCTGCCGATGCTGCGCGATATAGATCGGGTGGAAGATCTGCAATACTATAACCTTGATTTGTAACAACACCATTCCATGGACAAAAACAGACCAAAAATTTCCGTGATTATTCCAGTGCTCAATGAGCAGGATGCAATCGGCCTTGTGATCCGGGACATACCAAAAGATGTGGCGGACGAAGTCATCGTGGTTGATAACGGCTCTACTGACAATACGGCCAGGGCCGCGCAAATGGAAGGCGCGCGCGTGGTGCTGGAACCGCATCGCGGCTACGGCGCTGCCTGCCTGAAGGGAATTGCCAGCGCACATGAGCCGGATATTGTAGTATTCCTGGATGGGGATTACAGCGATTACCCGGAAGAGATGGGGCGCATTGTTGCGCCCATTGTGCAGGGCACGGCAGATCTTGTCATCGGCTCGCGGATGAGGGGAGACGGGGGGAAACATGTTCTTCCTCCCCAGGCATACTTTGGTAATAAATTAGCCGCCTGGCTGATAGATCTTTTGTATCACTATAGTTATACAGACCTGGGACCGTTCCGCGCTATACGCTGCAGCGCATTAAAACAGCTGGATATGCGCGACATGAATTTCGGCTGGACCATAGAGATGCAGATCAAAGCGGTAAAGCAGGGGCTCTCAATAATGGAAGTTCCTGTGAGATACCGAACGCGCATCGGCACGTCAAAAATCAGCGGCACGCTTTTCGGCTCCATTAAAGCAGGAGTAAAAATCCTCTACACAGTTTTTTCCCATATCTTCTGAATGCAGTAACAAACCGTCGGACAGCAGCATAGTGTCGATGATGCAAAAAGTACCTATGCAGCGCTTTTTGCAAACACCTGATAAAACCCATAGCTTATTTGTTGTGTTATCAGAAAGCGCATATCGTAGCCTGACAGTTTGAACACAAGATAAAAAGCCATTCCGCACCCCCTCTCGGGCGAAGCAGAGATAAACAGCTCCGTAAATATTTAGAGCCAAGGCTGGGTAATTATAAAAAATATCTTGACAAGAGTATTATAGGAGTGTTATAGGAGTGCCAACATAAAGTGCTATATCTTATTCAGGAGAATCCCGATACGGGATTTTTATCAGGCACGGTTGAACTATAAACAAACGGAGGGAGGAACGATGAAAACAAAAGCAGTATCAAAAACAATGGGGCTACTGGTAGTTGGAGTGTTAATTTTCGGGCTGACTGCACAGGCACTGGCGCAATCAACTGAGTCATTGTATGGCTATGGTTCTGACCTGGTAATTCTTGCTCCAAACACCGGCATAGTAAAGAGTTATAACCTGGACAATGTATTCTCGTTCAATAACCTTGACCCGCAAAGTTACCACGCGACCTACATACTTGCACTGCCGTCAGATTTTTCCAAGCCGGTCCCCTATGACCTGACCGTGACCACTACCCCTACGGTAAAACCGGGTGATGTGGCTTACGCTGTAACCGGCATTATTGATGTCACCCCTACCTACAGTTGGAACTATGCAAGCGGCGGTAAAATCACCACGAAATATTCCGGCATCCAGTATGGCGTCGGAGTCCTGTTTACCTTTGTGACCAAGGCCATTGATGACCCGGTGGCGGGTGAGCCGGTATTTCCTGTCAGTGTGAAACAGGAGTTTTCCTTTGTCCCGACACCCAAAAAGTAATGACGGTAATGAAGGAGGAATAATGAATGATATGAAAAAATATCTAATTATAGAATTATAGCATGTGTAGCGGTAATGCTGCTGATCAATATGAAAACAGCAGCACGAGCCGTAACAGAGATGGAAATACTTTTTGATAAGCTGGTGGAGAAGGGATTCTGTCGCCGGCTGAAGGTGATAAAATTATATTGACTTAACAGTAGCTGAATAAAAATATGCTTGAAAAAAAGAATTGATATGTAGTATAGCAGTTAAACAGTAGCCACAATATAGTGATTATTTTTCGACTTCGTGAGAAAAGCAGTCAGTTATAGAAAAACTTAAAAAGGCGGGGGAGAAAAGGATGAGAGGGTTTAGAAGTATAGCGCAAGCTATCGGGCTGGCCGAAATTTTTAACAGTGATTTTATATGTATCTTTCTAAATATTTTTCCGGGGTAGCTGTAAAAATAGAATTAACAAAAGGGAGGGTACCATGAGACAAGGAAAATTTTCATTTACAACTTTTGCCGCATGTTTAGCGGGATTAACAGCCATGATTTTTATACTGAGTACATGCACGCCAATCTTGGCGGGGGAGGTGGACATCCTGGTGCGCAAGCTGGTGGAGAAGGGCATCCTCAACAAGGATGAGGGTGACAAAATTCTCCAGGAGACCAAGCAGGAAGCAGCCAAGGAAAAAGAGCAGGCGGTCAAAGAAGTAAAAGCAGCAGTTGCGAAGGAAGCAAAGGAGGGGAAATTTGGCATCGTTCCCGACTGGGTGAGAAAGACCAAATTTTTCGGCGATTTCAGGCTGCGCTATGAATATGGAGATGTCATGGATTCTCGGTCACAAAGCCGCGGCAGATTCAGGGTGCGGCTAAACCTTGAGACTGAAATTGCCAAAAATCTTAAGTTCATATTCGGCATTGCCAGCGGCGCCAATGACCCGCGCTCCTCTGACCAGTCATTTACCAACAACTCTGAAAAAAAGCAGATTAACATAAATTATGCCTATGTAGACTATGCTCCCTACCAGTGGCTGAATCTGCAGGGCGGTAAAATGCCTAACCCCATCTACACCGTATCACAGCTTGTCTGGGATGAGGATATCAATCCTGAAGGCGTGGCAGCACAAATAAAGTATCCGGTAAATCCCTGCATTGACCTGCTGATGAATGCGGGAGCTTTTCAGTTGTCTGACAATAAGAATAACACCCCCAATGATACATGGATGTGGGCCATACAGCCGGGGGTCATGTGGAGACCAAACGGGAAAACCCAGCTGAAAGTAGCCGCGGGCTTTACCGCATTTGAAAATTTCCAGGACAACCCGCAACAGAAATATTCGAGCGGGACCAACACCTACGTACATGAAGGAACGACCCTGGTGGATAGATATAAATATAACCTCGTGAACATGGCGGGTGAACTGGGGTTCAGGAACCCGATCCCCGCGTTTACGCCGATCCGTTATGCCGGGCTGTTTGCTGAATATACCAACAATGTGTCCACATCAAATGGCAAGAGCGGTTATCTGACCGGCCTCACGTTCGGCGATGAAAAAGTAGTTGAAAAGGCCCAGTGGAATTTCAGGGGATCATGGCGGCGTCTTGAAAAAAATGCCGCGCCGGACATCCTTCCTGACTCAACCTTTTATTTTGGCTACACGGGTGTCACGGGCTACACGGCCCAGTTCAAATACGGGCTGCTTAAAAATGTCAATTTCACCACAACCTATTTCCGTGCGTTCCAGATCAGCGGGCCGGGCAAACCCGAGAACCTGTTCCAGACGGATATGAATTTTAAATTCTAACCCGCTCGCCCAGATAACAGCACAAAACGGTTCTTTCATTTTTCTTGACAGGAGGTTTGGTTAAGTTTAAAAGAAAAACAATAGCGAAGCTCTCCGAGCCACTATTTTCTAAAGCCTGCCGGCTATGAAACGTGGCCGTCAGGGCAGCAGTTGAAAAGCTGCTGCCTCCCGTGTTTGGGAAGGAGAGATACCGACAATGTACATAAAAAAGCCAGTACCTGCCAAACACGGTACTGGCTTTTTTATGTAACCACAAACAGGAGGCACATCATGAAGTACGGGGCACGAAATCAGCTGATGGGGACCGTCACCGACATTAAGAAGGGCTCGGTGATGTGCGAGGTGAAGGTGAAAATATCATCCGGTGCATTCATGGAATCGGTTATGACCATGAATTCTCTGAAGGAACTGGGAATCAAGAAGGGCGACACGGTAAAGATCGTGGTCAAGGCGGTAAATGTGCTGCTGGTGAAGGAATAAGTTTTGCTGGATATCGATATAGTCCGGGCAATAAACAAGCTCTGGCTCCCGGTGTATCCGGGAATTGCCAAACAGATTGCCGGACACTGCACTAAGCAGCCTGAAAAGATACTTGAAGTCGGTTGTTTTTCCGGGGGCATCGGCCTCACGCTTCTCAGGCAGTATTCGCCAAGCACCCTGACGATTGCGCTGGAGATGGAAGAACTGGCCGCGACCTTTACTTCAGACTGGCAGGAGATGCTCGATGCACAATGCGCGGATCGATACCGTGTTGTATCAACCCCGCTTTCTCCGCTCACTTTAACCGGCCAGATATTTGACCTGATCATTTGCCGCGGCGTCTTCTTTTTCCTTGATGAAAAGGGGACGATATTATCTGAAATGTACCGGCTGCTATCACCCGGCGGACTTGTTTTTGCCGGAGGCGGATTTGGCGCATACACCACGCCGCAGATAATCTCCCAGCTTGCAGATGAATCGCGAAGGCTCAACAACGCGCTCGGCAGAAAAATTTTCTCGCGGCAGGAGTTCGAGCTGGCGTTATCAACGGCGGGACTTGCAGGGCAGCCTGAAGTGATAGAAGAAGGCGGCTTATGGGCTGTCATCAGAAAAACATGATAACAGCAGGCTGTTGAAAAACACCCGTCTGTCCCGACATGCGTCGGGATTGCGCTCATTCCCGATATCGGGACCTCATTTTTCAGGATTTCGCGCGCCTTGTATCTGGATGTTTTTGACCAGCCTGGGAGTAAACTGCTTTTTCAACAACCTGATAGTTATTCGAAGGCATAAGAGTGTCCCGTATCAGGGTTGATTTTATATTCAATGCAGAAGGAAGTGATAATGAAAACAGTTCCGGTAGAAGATGCGGTGGGCATGGTATTGTGCCATGATGTTACGCAAATAACCCCGGGCGAGTTCAAAGGGCGGGCTTTTAAAAAAGGACATATCATTCAGCCGGAAGATATTCCGAAGCTGATTGCCATAGGGAAAGAACACGTTTATGTATGGGAATTAAAGGAAGGCTTTCTCCATGAAGATGATGCTGCGATACGAATAGCCAGGGCAGCGGCAGGGCCGGGAGTAATACTGTCTGAGCCAAAAGAGGGAAAGGTTGAATTTTCTGCCGCGGCTGCCGGACTCCTGAAAGTAAACAGCGAGGCCCTGTACCGGATTAATGAGATTGACCAGGTGATATGCGCAACGCTTCATTCCAGCCAGACAGTTACTGAGGGTAAGATCGTTGCCGGCACGCGCGTCATTCCCCTGGTCATTGAAGAGTTAAAAATTCTGCGGGTTGAAAAAATATGCCGGGCTCATTATCCTCTCATGGAAGTAAAGCCCTTCAAGCCTCATAGCGTGGGCATTATTACGACCGGCAGCGAGGTCTATCACAAACGCATTGAGGATAAATTCACTCCCGTGCTGAGTAGAAAATTTGATGAGCTGGGCAGCACCGTGGTGCAGCAGTGCGTTGTGCCTGACAGCATAGACATGATAGCCCAGGCAATCGTCGGGTTTATTGGCGAAGGAGTGGAGCTTATCGCGGTTACCGGGGGCATGTCAGTTGACCCTGATGATGTAACGCCTGCTGGCATTAAGGCTGCCGGCGGGCACATTGTCAGCTATGGCGCGCCCGCGCTGCCGGGCGCCATGTTTCTGCTGGCATATTCGGGGACCATTCCTGTTCTCGGGCTTCCCGGATGTGTTATGTATCACCGGACAACCATCTTTGATCTGATAGTGCCGCGGATCCTGGCAGGCGAAACAATTACGCGGGAAGATATTATTAAACTGGGGCACGGCGGGCTGTGTGGTAACTGCAGAGAATGCAGGTACCCGGACTGCAGTTTTGGTAAATGCAGTTGAGAAAAATCAGCCTGGCACATAGTGGAAGAATAGTGTGCTATATATTGCTATATATATAAACCTGACCATGGGTTTGGGGGCATAATTTTCATGAGCAGCAACAACGTCGTTATGATACGGGGCGGGGGGGACTTGGGGAGCGGAATTGCTCACAAGCTGCACAGAAGCGGATTCAAGGTTCTTATCCTGGAAATCGAGCAGCCAAAAGTCATACGGAGAAAAGTTTCCTTTGCCCCGGCGGTGTATGATGGTCAGACAACAGTAGAAGATGTTAAAGCCGTTAAGGCGGTTACTGAACAGGAAGTGAATGAAATATGGAACCAGGGCAATATTGCTGTTTGTGTCGATCCGGAGGCAAGCCTGATAAGAGCAATAAAAGCAGCTGTTGTTATTGACGCTGTCATGGTCAAGAAAAACACTGGTACGCGCAGGGACATGGCACCCACCACCATTGCCCTAGGACCTGGTTTTGAGGCAGGTAAAGATGTTGACATAGTTATTGAAACCAACAGGGGGCATAATCTGGGGAGACTCATATATGAAGGGTGTGCCGAGCCAAACACAGGAGTACCAGGTTCTATAAAGGGTTATGCTGAAGAGAGATTACTGCGGTCACCGTGTGATGGTCACATCAGTACCGTATTAAATATAGGTGATGAAGTTACAGCGGGAGAAATAATTTGTTATGTTGATAAGGTGCCGGTCAGATCTGCCATCGATGGCGTTATACGGGGGCTTATCATGAATAACTTGCACGTGACGAAGGATTGTAAGCTTGGCGATGTTGATCCCCGGGGGATAAAGGAATACTGTTTTACCATTTCTGATAAGGCAAGAACTATAGCGGGGGCAGTACTTGAAGCTATTTTATCAATGCAAAAGGATTGCGCGGTTAGAGACTGATACATGTTTAATTCCGGCAACATTAATTACAGGGGAAATCAATGGACATTTTTGAAGAAATTGTTGCGGCAAAAAAAGCCGGTACCCCGGTGGTGCTTGCTACCGTTATAGAATCCCTGGGTTCAGCTCCGCGTGAGGAAGGCGCACGCATGCTCATCAGGGCAGACGGATCGATAGCCGGGACGATCGGCGGCGGCGCAATAGAAAAAAAGATTGTTGATGAAGCCCTGCAGCTCATGAGCGCGGCATCGCCTAAATTTGTCCGCTATGAACTGAAGGACATCGGCATGTCATGCGGCGGCGGCATGAGTGTATTTCTGGAGCCGCTTCTTCCTGCGGCGCAGCTCATTATATTCGGCGCCGGTCATATCGGCAGCGCGCTTTCTCAAATCGGTAAGATGCTTGATTTCAACGTCACCGTGGTTGATAACCGGAGTGAGTTCGCAAACAAGGAGCGCCTGCCCTGGGCGGACGCAATCATTGCCGAGGACTATCAGAAGGCTATCGATGCTCTCACCCTTACTGATAATACCTGTCTGGTGATACTTACGCACAAGCATGTCCATGACTTTCAAGTTTTAGAACAGTTACTACACAAACCGTTTCGCTATCTCGGTATGATTGGCAGCCGCACCAAGGTCGCCAAAGTGTTTCAGCAGCTGCGTGATAACGGAGCCGATGAAACCGCGATACAGAAGATTCATTCCCCCATAGGTATTGATATTGGTGCCAATACTCCCGCAGAGATTGCAATTTCCATAGCAGCAGAACTGGTGGCAGTGAGAAGCGGAAAAGATGTGTCTAACCTCACATTATGCCTGGATACATAAAGGTTGTTTATGGATAGCGGACCCTGTTTAAGACACGGGATCTCAGACACCGGTAAGCTTCCCCCGACGATTATTTACTGGCGGCGAGCATCTATGCGGACAAAGTGTTCGGATCTTAACTGAGCCATATCTCTGTGAGTCACCCGCGTGAATATAGTTACTGCTTTTGACATAAATTTAACCACCCATGAACTCGTATGCTTTGTTGGTGCCGGCGGTAAGACGACAATCATGTTCAAGCTGGCCCGCGAGCTCAAGGGTCTGAATAAAAGAGTCCTTGTTACAACCACCACTAATATTTACCTACCACGTAAAAACGACTGCGATAGAATCATAAGCCATCAATCGCCGGACGTGGGGATGTTGGGTGAGACTACAGAAGGAACCATTATTGTCCTCGGTGCGGGGATTACCAGTGAAAATAAACTGGCTGGTTTAAATAAGGAATTCATCGAGGGTGTGCATAACTGCAAACTGTTTGATTATATACTGGTCGAGTGCGACGGCGCCAAGCACAAGCCCATAAAAGCTCCTGCCGCCTATGAACCGGTTGTGCCGGACAATGCTACGAAGGCCATCGGCGTGATCGGTCTTGATGCTGTCGGAAATCCCATCACAGAGGATTATGTGCACCGCCTGGAGCAGTTTTGCGACGTGGTGCAGCGCCGGCCGGGAGAAATGATTGATGAGGAAGCAGTGGTCGAGCTGATAGTGTCTGCGCAGGGGCTTTTCAAGGGTGTGCCGGAAAAGTGCAAAAAATATGTGGTGCTGAATAAAGCGGAAGATTCCCGACGCAAAGCCAGCGCGGGAAATATCCTTATCAGTCTTCTGCAACGGGACAGCATTCCGGTCACAAAATGCGTGATAGCCTCAATGGCCCGCAACAGAATATATCCATGACCCGGCAACAATTATGATTTCAGGTATAATCCTGGCGTCCGGTTTTTCAAAGCGCATGGAGCAGGAAAAGCTCCTGCTGCCTATCGGAGGAGTGGCGCTGGTGGAGCGGGTAATACGCGCTGCCCGGGCATCACGTCTTGACGAAATCATCCTGATATATCAAAAGGAAGAAATAGAGAAGATCGGAAGAAAATACGGGATAACATCGGTGTATAACGGCCGGGCTGAAGAAGGGCAGAGCGCTGCCATAAAGCTGGGGATACATACGGCCCATCCGGAGACTGATGCGTTTATGTTCATGGTGGGAGACCAGCCCTTCTTAAACCCTTCCACCATAAATATATTAATAGATGCCTTCCAACAGCACCCTCACTCTATAATCGTTCCCGTCTATAACGGTATCAGGGGAAACCCGGTACTATTTCCCTCGGAGCTGAAGGACCTCCTTCTTGCTTTAGACGGAGACCGGGGCGGCCGGGTGCTCATTGAAAAGATGCCGGAGAGGGTGGAGCTGGTTCACATTGATGAAGAGCTGGCAGGTGCTTATATTGATACCGCCGAGGACTACGTGAGAATCAAGGGTAACAATTAATATTCTTATTTAGCAAAAGACTGAATTTGACCGGTTTCATGCCTCGCAAGTTCCGAAAGCGTTCGGAATCAAGAGGCATGTATCTGCAAAGAATAATTAAACTCCGGGAAGCCCCGTCCCGCTCAGGCGGGATAGTCGGGGAGCTTCACTTTGCAACTATCGAAGCGGAGCTTTAATTTTATCTGACAAGTGCAGATTATCAAATCAATCCTTGCATGAGATGATCACGTTGGTGAGTTTCGCCAAAGACAAGTAAGCTGTATTTTTAAAAGAGTAATGCATTCATCTGGTAGTGTGGACTTTTTTTTGGAATTTTTATTGTAAAAACTATAAAATCTAACTTTTACAAAATCATAAGTAATGTGCAAATTCTGATTGCATAAAATCTTTTTTTGTTTGCGGAGGAATCTTAACAAATTCATTCATAGGTATCATTTGTTCTTTGGACCAACTACCTGTTAATACCTTTACATATGCGTTATTTAATTTCTTACTGTTTTCATCGAAATCTATAACATTATAACTGTTAAACCGAAATCCTCTTGGATCATCCATCGTTGGTGAACCACACGTTAAAATCGTTGTGTAATGTTTATTATGGACGCCAGATGAGTATTCACTTGCCCAGGGGTGATGCTGATGTCCAGTAAGTACTAAATCAATATATGAATCAGATATCATGCGAATAATATCTCCCACATCATTTATGATATTCTCCTCAAGACCACCAATCGGAATCGGCAGGAGGTGGTGATGCATTATTAATATTTTATATTTATTAATTCCATATTCTTTAAATGTATTTTCTGTTAAGCGTTTCTGGCCATGCCCAATAACCCCGGTGCTTAAATCCCGCCGTGGAGTACATATACCAACCAAGATATATTCCTTGTCTATGATTAATGGCCGATTCCCATTTCTTCTTTGTGTCATAGGATCTTCCGGCAGATCTAAAGCAGATTCCAAATCATAAAAGCAAGCGGAAAAACAAACATTACCCCCGTTATAAAAATCCCTGTTGCCCGGAATAAAAACCTTTTCTATTGAAAGCATCTCAAAGATTTCTGCAGCTTTGTAATAATCATCCTCAAGTCCTGATTCCACAATGTCTCCTGCAACAACCAGAAGGTCTGCGTCCGAATCCTTTACTTCATTAATAAATTTAAAGACTTTTTCATTTGTTTGTTGATCCATCTTTTCTTTAATGTTTAGATCTCCGGTATGTATTATTCTCATTGTATCACCATAAATATAACTTAGTCCTACGATTCATAAATTCGGTGACGAATTTACTCACTCAGGACTTAGTGCGGTTCGACAGGCTCACCGCCCTGAGCTTATCGAAGGGCTGAGTCAGCATTGTAAAGCTTTTATTTAAATCACATACGTCACTTTATTTGCGAATCGAAGCACTTAGTATTCATATGTTTATCAAAGCAAGATATAGTAACCGTGTAGCTTACGTGCCAGCAGCGAGAGTAGTTAGGTAGTCGAAATACAGAGTGGACTTCATTTGGCAATCAGCAATTGTCCAATACAGTCAGAGACTTTTTTATAAAAAAAATTCCAATCTGTCGCTCAGCAGACTGGAATTTTAAAGTCGTCTGGTAAGATTAAAGCTTACTGACGTTTACAGCCTGAAGACCTTTGGGGCCTTGCTGAACGTCAAAGGAAACCTGGTCAC
>Ga0209777_10003205_pt1 | contig 20577 bp, 24 predicted proteins | sample FrelakmetHBP12HB_FD_187147 | JGI IMG/M metagenome (GOLD analysis project Ga0209777, IMG submission 187147) | Freshwater lake sediment microbial communities from the University of Notre Dame, USA, for methane emissions studies -HBP12 HB (SPAdes)... | ecosystem: Environmental > Aquatic >...
TATGGCACAAGAGGCTCAATCAATGTTGAAGAAAAGTCTTGATGCGCTTGTTAATCTGAGCATCGAGCTTGCACAGGAAGTCTGTGCCAGTGATGATGCAATTGATGCTATGAATCGCGAAATGTATATAAAAGTACAGCAGGCAATTCGTGCCCATCCTGAGCAGATGGAGTCTCTAATCCATATGCTTTCTGCTTCACGACATCTGGAGCGGATAGCTGACCATGCCACAAATATCGCAGAAGATGTAATTTACATGATTGAAGGACAAATTGTTCGACACAGAACAGAAGAGTACAAATAATGAAAAGCCCTTAATATGATTTTATACTCAGTTGTCTTTAAGTGTTGAGTTTATCCTTACAGCCAGGATTGCGTAAAAAGAAACAAAATCTCCATTCTTTGGTGATTTCACTATGGAGCTTTTCACAGTTTATCTCATGAACAAATAAAGTCAAAAGGATATACACGATGCAATTCTACAAAAAAAGTCTCTGTAAGCCATGAAAGCCTCCACCGGAGCAGGAGGGATTCGAATCCTATGTACCTTTAGACTGCATGGTTATAAAAAAGATTCTAAAGGCTTGAAATTGTTTTAGCACTTACAACCAACAACCCAAAGATTAAATAGCATGTAAAATCACAAAAACATAAATCCATAAAGCTTGTAATATCAAACACTTAAAAAAATCTCAGAAAATGCAAACATCTTATATATCCGTGTTCAAAGGCTGTGATAAGGAAACCGTAATAATCAAACTGGCTTGGGCTGACAAGGTCGGTCCACATTAAATGAACTGCCAACATTGGTAGTTCCTGTATAGAGTAAGTGTGTAATCACGTAAATTGCGGAAGAACCGGTTTTGGGCGCCCGATGACACCCCGGTTCCGGCAACGCTTATCTGGAGATGCAACATAGCTCGATATTAACCTTAGTGAATACTAAGTCTTAATGATTGTCGATGTTGTCGGTATCCAGAAGAGTTGCATTTTCCTAAGTCTTTATTATGTAAATACTTATGGTCTGTCGGCCATCCAAATAGTGACACGCTAAATTTAGGGTGTTATCACCAACCAAATTTTTTGAAAGGTGGTATGCCACAGCCAGACAATTCACAAATAAAAACGATAGGACAATAACGGGTTTTTATAATTTCCGGTCTGGTCGTATGGAAGAAGGGCTATCTTAAGACAGAATGGCTGCGTGGAGCGGTTCACGAGGTAAAAAAAGTAAAAAGTGCGGAGGGACTGATTTTATAACGCATAGTAAATTCCCTGTGCGATCGCTTCGGCTATACGATTCTGAAAGCCGTCACTAACCAGCAACGCGGATTCCCTGGAATTGGACAAATATCCAACTTCTACCAGTGCAGCTGGACACCTTGTATCAACAAGGACCCTGTAATCGGCATGCTGCAATCCGTTACTTGCCAGTCCTGTGATTGGCATTGCACGGATGATGGACTGAGCAAGAGATTCAGAAGCTCCTGAGGCGGACCTTGATGTATATACTGTGAAGCCATGGTCGGATTTGTTTCCGCAAGAATTAGTGTGTATGCTTACGAAAAGTTGGGCATGACTGCGGTTTGCAACTTCAGCGCGACCATCGAGTTCAACAAATGTGTCATCGCTGCGAGTCAATATTACGTTGACCCCTCTTTGCTTCAGCAGGGCAGCCACATTTCTGGCGACGGCCAAGTTAATTGATTTCTCATAAGCACCGTTTCGTCCAATTGTACCTGGGTCTTTGCCACCATGGCCTGAGTCTATTATAACAGTTCCGCTGCAAGTCTTCTTAGGTTGATACTGAGGTTGAAGAGGCTGCGGTGCAACGGTACGTAATTCGGCACTGATCATGGGTGAGATGGATTCCGAGACGTAAATCTGGCCATTAACTTTTTCAACTGTGCCAACAGAACCTTTTTCCTGCCCATTAACAAAGAATCGACCTTGTGTACCGGTGAATATCATGACGGTGTTGGCAGAATTCTTGAGCGTCATGTAAGCCGGAGTAGTTTCGACAATCTTCAGGCCAAGTCTATCGGCAAGGGTACTTATAGCGATAGTTTGTGTAGTCAGAGTTGAAGGCGCAGGCTCGATAACCGAAGGATGGGCCTCGGGCTGTTGGCAACCGGCGATAGTAATGGCCACGAGCATGGTTAAGACCGGCAACAGATATTTAACTGACATTAATTAAACCTTTCAAGTGTATAAACGGTGTTTTTTATTGCAGAGCAACGCTGTCATTTAGTAAAATGTACAAGACTCTATATCGACAACGAAGCATCTGATAATGCAGCTTTTTTAAATAATTACAGTCAGATACTCTGTTTCTTCGATGAATTGGACAGATCCGCTGTACGAAGATGGTATAAGAAGCGTATCACCAGCGCTAAACTCTTATTATGACAGGTACAGAAAAAAAATGGGGCAGATTTGTATGTCTTCAGCAAAAATGAGTCCCGAATTTTAATCTGAAGCGCAACATAAGGGCTTGCTCCAGGACAACTTTATTAGCCCAACTTCCTAAAATGCTGTTTTTTGAAGAAAAACGTAGGTTTCCTGTTACGGAGCTTCTTAACAAGTTTCGAGAAAAGCTGGATTTTGTGGAAGAAAAGAAACTCTGAATTTCCGCCAAAATTTTCTTGACATTTTGTATAGGGGAGGGTAGGGTTACTGCACGTGTAAATTTGTAAGTCTGCCACATAGACTTACAAAAGGGGAAGAGTGATGAGAGAGTTTGTCTGTATTTCACACTAGGTTTTCCCCACTAAAAACACATTTTGTTGCGAAACAATAACAACTTTTTAGGAGGAGTGAGATGAAACAATTAATAGTGTTGGTGGTGTGCTTATTGTTGGGCTGTAGTACAGGGGCACTGGCAACGGTAGATCCAGTCGCATATTGGAGCTTTAATAACCCGGTTGACCTTGGCCATGATGACTCTGGCAATGGGCATAACGGTATTGGTGCTACTACTTCAACAACAGGAAGCTGGGGTAACGCGGGGAATTTTGATGGAGCAAGTTACCTTAATGTAGCGGATGCCACGGATTTAAATCCAACAAGTGCCATAACAATTACAGCATGGTTTAAAGCAGACTCCTTTAACTATGGCTCCTATTCGTGGCCCAATATTGTGAGAAAGTCAGACAATGACGGATCCCTCGGCTATGAAATGGAGATTCAGCGAGTTTATGAAAATAATCCTTGTGCAGGTTTTGGTGTAGAACTTAAAGGACAGGGATGGTGCGGCCCTGTGGGTGTGGAGGCACTCACCCTAACGCCGGGCACTTGGTATTTTTTAGCAGGTGTTTATGACGGTACCGCTGTCAGGATGTACCTCGGTACTAGTGAGCTACCGCCTCTTGTTGTCATGTCTACAAATTATTCCGGCAATATTGTTCCGTCTTCTAATAATCTGACGATTGGTAATGCCCTAATTTATGGTGATAGATCTTTTGATGGAGCTATAGATGAAGTCCGTATTTTTGACAGAGGGGTAACTAGCGGCGAGATTACAAATTTATATCTTTATAATGCTCTAACTCCTGAACCATCCACGCTTTTGCTGCTCGGCATAGGTGGATTAATGCTAAGAAAACACAAATAGGAAGGTGCCACAAAAATCTTTAAGGGCTGTGAGCATCACGCTTTCAGCCCTTATTATTTGGACAAACACCGGCCAAAAGGCGAGCTGAACAAGAAGGAAGCGGTGGGATGATGTTCCCTTCGCAACCCAAGTGTTCTACAGTCGGCGATTGACAGCAGTTAATTATTCGGATAGTATTTCTTGCACGTTATTCCAAAAGTATCCGATTTTGAAACGTAAGGAGCAAGGAAATGTGTGCTAAAGCAAATTCAATGTGTTGTGGTGAAGACAAGCTGTGTGCCCTTACCTGTTGTCCATGCAATATCGACATTAAGAAGCTGAAGGCTCTAGTCAACAGGCCGAAGTATATTTGCAAACAGTGCGGCCGTGTTGCCAACGAAAAAAGGAACCTCTGCCAGCCAACACCTCTTCGCTAATAGAATAAGATGCATTCTTGTTTGGGCTTCTGCGATCTTCGAGGGGGCAGGATGCTTACTATTTTTGCCCATCTGGGCTTTGGAAGGTAGGGTTTATGGCGTCTTTCTTGAAATTACCCTATATCAGCAAACTTGAGGACCGCGGCAAGTTCAAGGTTTGGATTGTGGATGGCAGTTATATCCGCGGCCATATCAACGAGGAGTTTACAAACTTTGGTGAACACTACCAATACCCGTACATCCCGTCAAATGAGCTGTGGATTGACCAGGAAGCCAACCAGGACGAACGGCAGTTCTTCATTGACCATCTGCTGGTGGAGCATCGGCTCATAGAAAAAGGCGTACCTTATGAGAAGGCTCTCTTGGAAGGTAACAAGGCAGAACAGAAGGAGCGCCGCCGTGCAGGGGATGTAAGGCGAATGACCCATCACGGTCAAAGGCTGCCTGATGGACGTGATGTGCACGAGCGAATGTGGAAGAAGCTTGAGAATGGCATAACTGTGTGGGTCGTCAATGGGCGTCTTGTGCGCAGTGTGTTCGACATTGACTTTACTGAAGGAGGACACGACTATGTTTACGAGTTCGTACCTCAGAACGAGGTTTGGATTGACGATGACCTCGTAGAGCAAGAGCGGCCCTATGTTCTTTTGCATGAATTACACGAACGTAACCGCATGGCCGATGGCTGGCCATACAGCAGGGCGCACGCTGAATCTAGTCGTCTAGAATACCACTGTCGTCATCATCCCGACGAACTGCACAAAGCCCTGGCAGCGGAGGGCTGGGCGTAGTACGCAGCTGGAACGTAGTCTGTGGGCGAAAGAAAGATAAAAGTAAAAAGGCGAAGAGTAAAAAAGCTGTGAGCGTAAGCTTACAGCCCTTTTTTATATGAAGCGCGTTTGCTAACAGTGGACAATCAGAATCCAAATTATTTAAAAATTATTATCTTTACGCACCTACAACGAGACTACAACCCAAATGCTAAATAACGTGTAAAATCGCAAAAATCATAAATCCATAAAGCTTGTAATATCAAAGACTTAAAAAAATCTTCGAAAAGGCAAACATTTTATATAACCTATTGACTTTCATTTGGTATAATAATCACAAGCTGATATTTTGAAGCTTGTTATGATTACCGACTGTCGGTGCCTTATTTAAAATAACAACAATAATTACAACTAATCTATGATTATCTAAAAAATGTAAACCATTTTTTTAAGGAGGCAGGATTATGAAGACTCTAAAAAGAAAAACACGCTCGGACAAATTCCCACTGACGCTTCATCCCACGGGACAATACTGTAAAAAGGTTAAAGGGAAAATATATTACTTCGGCTCTGACAGAAAAGAGGCACTTCAAAGATATCTTAATCAGGCAACATATCTACACGAATGTCAAGAGAATTTACAGAAACCAACAGAGGATCATATGACACTCAAGCAGCTTTGTGAAATGTATCTAAAGTATCAGTATTCAAAGCTTCAGGCAAATGACCTTACTGCAAACCATCACAATGAACAAATCGGCAGCCTTAACAAGTTAATGGAATTTCTGGGTCAGAATCGAGAAATCAAGAAAATTACAATTCTGGATTTACAGAATTACAAAAGAAGGATACAGAAAAGCCATGTGTCAGTCTGCAGGTTGAACCTGCATATAAGTATTATGAAGGCGTTATTTCATTGGGCAAGAAAGAATGATGTTCTTGCGAACATCCCAAATATTGATGCAGTCTCAAGAGGCAAGATCGTTCATCAAGAAAAATTCACTTTCGATCCAGAGCAAATCAACAAATTGCTATCTGCCGCTGATGTAAAAATGAGAGCTATGATATGGTTAGGTTTAAATTGCGGTTTCGGCTGTACAGATTGTGCTGAGCTTAAATGGACTGATTTGAATTTTGTTAATGCCAGAGTTAGACTGCCGAGAAGAAAAATAGGGATTTTAAGAGATTTGCCGTTATGGCCGGAAACTGTTGATGCGCTTGAAAAGATTCCCAGAACAGACAAAATTATTTTTTATACTTCAAGAAGTAACCCATATATACAGACGCTTTTTAAGCCTGATGGCAATGGTAACGGCAAATACACAACTTTGAACACGATCACAACAAAATTTTCAAGACTGATTAAAAAATCTTGCCTTGACGTTCCCAAAGGAACAGGTTTTTATGCACTCCGAAGAACTGCTGCTACTATTGCTGCTAGGTCAGGTAATCCATTTGCTGTCCAACGACTTCTTGGTCACGCTGATCTTCAGATGGCAACAAGATATGTTCAGGATGTTTCTGTGCAAACTGACAAGGTGATTGAAAACAGCAGAAAGTATGTGTACCAAGAAAGCTGATGTGAGCAAGCTGGACAGTCCAGCCTGGTCAAAGGTTAGCCACCAGACCAGAACGGAACTTAATGTGTATCGAGGTAACAAGATATACAGTGCTTAAGGAAAGGCGAATGGTCAGCCATAACGTAAGTGAAGGTGTTGAGCCCCGAAATTTGTTTGTCGCACTGGGCCAAGGGTTTCTCCACCCTGAAGCCAGTATCGTTACACACGTTAATGGCAAGTGTGTCAGCGACGTGCCGGGGTCGAAGTCCATAGCAGGCCATTCAACGGTTCATGATGGAACTTGGGAGAGCCATGCCGTTCTCAAACGAAGCTTCCAACAAGCTGAAAAAGCAAGGCGGAGGTATGGAGGTATGGAGGTCGGACCGACTCATATTAGAGGAATAGCCGAAGTAATGGTCGGTGAAGCATGTAGCTCACTCGAAGGGGTCGGCAGTATGTTGCAGAGAGGTAAGGTGACGTAATGCCATACTCAGAGATGGATAACAGTACGTTAGCACTTTTGCCTCTCATGCCGCAAGCCAAAGATGATCACCGAATACCTGACTATTATCAAACCGACCAACATACCGCCGATGCCTTCCAAATCGCTCATCTGCCCAGTAAATACTGCCTACCTTTGTTTCGTGCCAGCCGTCCTTTTCGTGCACCGTTGTGCCATCAGGGCAAATATAAAGCCTCTTCGGCTTGATCTGGGCCTGGGGTATTTGCCTGTCTTTTGAAAAATCATCCAGCATAGAATTCTGCCCAGCCAATACCACATTACCAACATGGTGAACTACACGCTCTATCGTGTTATTAGAAATCTTTTGACCGAACAATTCCTCTATCTTGCGACTGGTATGCTCAAAACTGTCATCGACAGCCAGCGTACAACATGCTTTTGCCATCGCCGGACTAACCTGTTCACTACCCAAACCGCCGGCCTTGTCATAAGGTGCTGTACCAGCCCCGCAGTTGGAACAATAATAGTATGCCCGCTTAATTGTTATACAACCAAGAAGGGTTTGAATATTTCGCGGCCTATACTGTACAAATTTCATCGAACCGCCGCATTTGCAGACTATAAAACTGCTCTTGTAACCGTTATCGCTCCGGTCACAACCCTTTACCCAGGGACAGCAATAGGTTCATAGTTGCCATTTCAGCTTTGCTGAAATCGTCTGCAAAATTTTCAACTTCATCCTTTAACAATTCCTGCATTTTGTCTAAAATCTCTTCGTGCATTGTGCCCTCCATAGCAAAATAGTGTATTAAATTACTAACAACTCACTATCTTGTATATCGGAGGGCTTCTTTTTTACCTACAATCGTGAAGTACACCCATCCCGCACCCGTACTAATAAATAAATTGCATTGGCAGGTTAAATAAGTATAATACTAAATTTTCCTTGTGTCTTATGTTAATTGAACGGCCGGATAAGTCAGCCATTCGTGCAAAGATCAGATATGATCGGTCAACTCTGCGACCATCGCAGGTGTCCTTGAATGCCATACAACATCTGGATTCTGCAAACGAAGCGTCCGCACCGGCCAACAAAAATTATAACTATACATTGTGAAATAGGTCATTGCGTTATGTGCGTCCCAATTCTTAGAAAAACAGTAACTTCTACGAACCTTTCGAGCATTGCGGTTACGGTCAGTGCCGTTATGTCTTTCTACAAAAGCTGTGTTGATAGTATTGCTAACCGCCGAGGTTTCTATCGCAGCTTCCACTTGAGCTTTGTTGCCAAAGACTGTTCGCAAATCAATCTTAACCACCCGGCCTTTTCGACGAGTTTTATGAACAGTGGCGTAAGTCAAGTCCTTTGCGGGAACACGCCGAGAACCTTTAGGGCGGCCACGTTTACCGGTATGTGCAACTTTGGTGTTCTTGCCGTAAGCCTTCAAAATAGCCCTTTTATACGGTTTATACTCATCAGATGTCATCAGATTCATAATACGACCGCCGGTTCTTTTCTTAAAATCAAACACAAGTTTCTCAATGTTTTTCGCTGTGCGTTTGCCAGGTACAACACTTACTACCAAGCGATGCTCAGGGTCATAAGCCACATGATCCCAGTTGTCTCCCTGTCGACTGTCATCGGGAACATCGTCATCACAATGTTTTCTTTTCTTACATACAAATGCCCATTTCTCATCAAACTGAACCTCACCGGTTTTTGGGGAAAAAGGCTATCAGCTCATCGTGAAGCGCTTTGGCGTGTTCGCCGGCAAGTCGTGAATAACGTATCACAGTATTTCTATTTACACCAACCAGACGCTCTGTTTTACGCACTCCACAGCTTTCGGAAATATGCTCAAGCAATGAGACGGCCTTTTTCTCATCAAGCTTCATACGGAACAAGGGTGTGCCTTTTCGTTCGGAAAATCGCTTCTTGCATGTTCGGCAATATAGCAGCCGGATATGGTTATTTTTGCCGAACCAGCCGCACACTGAAAGATTATTTGCGTTGCGTTTACCATAATCCGTGCATTTTTTATTCTGACAACAGAATTTTGAAAGAGTCTGCATTGCTTTGCCTCCTGAAGGCTAACCTTTATGGGACAACGACTTGCCCCTTCATTCATAATATTGGCAAAGACAAGCTAAATTATTCAATTATGTTAAGACACAAGGTAAATTTTATACTTACCCTTAAATTGTCTAATGCTGAAATATGAAAAATCAATTAATACTACTGACCATTGTTCTGCTTCCAACAATTGGGGCATTTGCCCTGCCTGTGATAAATTTACTGTCGGTTAAATTAAGAAACATATCTGCTTTTGGTTTTGTGTTTACATCTTTCATACTGGCAATTGTGATTTTACCTGCTGTTTTAACCGGCAAGACAATAGAAGTTGTATTTTTTAACAATTTGATCTTCCGTGCCGATGGGTTAGCCGTATTCATGGCATTCGTTTCGTCTTTTATTTCCGCTATAATCGCATTGTATTCTTTCGATTATATCGGGCATTACAAGAACCAGAATGAGTACTATCTTATGATAGTGCTGTTTCTTGGCGCGATGATGGGACTGGTTTTCTCCGCAAATCTCATTCTAATGTATGTTTTTTGGGAAATAACCGCTATAACCAGTTGGCGCCTCATCGGCTTCTTCAGAGAAGACCAACACCTCTATCGTGCCAATAAAGCCCTTCTTGTAACAGCTTTTGGCTCTTTGTTTATGCTTTTAGGCTTTATTCTCCTTTATGAACAAACGGGTTCTTTCGAACTGCCGGCAATAAAACAGGCTGTTGCCGTGAATCCGATTTCCAATTTTATCGTTGCTTTGATTTTGATAGGCATACTATCAAAATCGGCAACACTGCCTTTTCATACATGGCTGCCTGATGCCGGTGTTGCTCCGGCGCCGGTAACTGCGCTGCTTCACGCAGCGGTTCTGGTCAAAATAGGCGTTTATGTATTTGCACGACTCTTTGTCGTAACCATACCAATTGAATCCTGTTGGACAATAATAGTGCCTGTAATTGCCGGCGTAAGCGCACTGGTTGCCGGAGGAGCTGCTCTGGTGGATACTGACCTGAAAAGGATTATCGCCTATTCAACTGTCAGTCAAATCGGTTTCATATTTCTTGGGCTCTCCATAGACAACACTATCGGTCTTACAGGTGCATTGCTGTTCATCCTAATGCATGGCCTGTCTAAGGCAGGTCTGTTCCTTTGTGCAGGAATAGTTGAACAGAACTCCGGAACAAAAGACATTACAAAAATCAGCGGCCTTATACACACTATGCCCGTTACCGCCGTATCATTTCTGCTGTGTGCTTTTTCTGTTATGGGCATACCGCCTTTTGGCGGATTCTTCAGTAAATATATGGTAATCGCAGGAACACTGCAAACCGGAAGTCTGACCATTGCACTGGTATTTATTTTTGGTTCGGTGTTGACCATACTTTATCTTTTCAGGGTTTTTAACCACGTTTTTCTCGGTGAATCAGTACCCGCAAGTCCTTCGGAAGGCTCGCCTCTTATGGTAACCTGTGTAGCCCTGTTTGCTTTGTTATCAATAGCCGCAGGTTTTTTGATTAGTTATCCGGGTAAAATTGCCCAGTCTGTTGTGCAGGAAATGATGTCAGGATTGCAATGATACAGAATATCCTTATTTTATCCATACTGTTGCCGCTGGTCGCCGGTATAGCTGTGTTAGTTTCACCGAGAAAGCTTTACCGTTCTATTCTGTTGGTTGTTACCTTGCTAAATCTTGGTCTTGCAGTATTTTTATTCCGAAAGGATGCTGTCCTTATATTGCCTTGGGCACCAGCGGGAATTGATTTTTCTCTGCGGCTTTATCACTTTAGCAGTTTCATTATCCTCGCCGCCGCTGTTTTTAGTTTTCTTATCGCCCTGTATTCAATAAGTTATCTGCAAAATAATGCAATTGCAAAGCAGTTTTATGCATATCTGCTGATTTCAGTTTCTTTTGTCAATGGTGCGGTTCTGGCCGACAATCTGGTACTGCTGCTTTTCTTCTGGGAAGGATTGCTGGGCACATTGTTTGGTTCTATTGCTATAGGGGGCAAACAGTCCTTTAAAACCGCTACAAAGGCCTTTATTATCGTTGGCGTTTGCGACCTTTGCATGATGGCTGGCATCGCCTTGGCCGGGCATATATCCGGCACTCTGGCTATCTCAAAAATACATCTTCCACTTGATTTTCTCGGAGGTATAGCTTTTATTCTCCTTGTTATAGGCGCAGTATCCAAAGGTGGTTCAATGCCATTCCATACATGGATACCCGATGCCGCTATAGACGCACCGCTGCCTTTTATGGCATTGTTCCCAGCCGCTATCGAAAAGCTGCTTGGCATATATTTCCTTGCCAGGATAACTCTCGATATGTTTAAGCTCAACCCCGAATCTGCTATGAGCATTGTCCTTATGACACTCGGTGCGCTGACCATCGTATTTGCCGTGATGATGGCGCTGGTACAAAAAAATTATAAAAAAATGCTTTCGTATCATGCCATCAGTCAGGTGGGTTATATGCTTCTCGGCATTGGCACTTGTCTGCCAGCCGGCATCATTGGCGGCATTTTTCACATGATAAACCACGCGATTTATAAATCCTGTCTCTTTCTTACCTGCGGAGCTGTAGAAAAACAGACAAATAGCACCGATTTGGAAAAACTCGGCGGACTTGCAAGAATAATGCCGGTTACATTCATGTGCTTTTTTGTATGTGCTGCTTCGATATCGGGAGTGCCGCCCTTCAATGGTTTCTTTTCCAAGGAACTTATCTATGACGCTGCTATGAGCAGAGGCGCGATATTCTATTTAGCCGCCATATTGGGTTCTTTCCTTACCGCCGCTTCTTTTCTTAAACTTGGCCACGCCGTTTTTCTCGGCAAACCCGGCCAGTCGCAGCCAAAGGTCAGAGAAGTCCCAATTCCTATGTTGTTTCCGATGATATCGCTTGCAGCAATTTGTATTCTTTTCGGTGTTTTTAAATCGTGGCCGTTGAACAACCTTATTCATCCGGTACTGGCTGGTGCATCCGTGGAGCATCCTGTCGGCGATTCACATATCAGTCTGACACTGATTTTAGTTACTGTATTCGTATTGTTAGCCGCCTTGATACATCATATAGTCGCTGCGAGAATAATGGGCGGTGCAGTTAAAGCAGCGGACCATATTCGGTATGCACCTGTGCTGTCGCATCTTTATCGCTGGGCAGAGAAACGTTACTTCGATCCTTACGAAGTATGTCGCAGGATAATGAAAGGCATTGCACTGTTGCTTTGGTCTGTTGATAAAAAAATCGACTGGGTTTATAATGTTCTGATGGTAGAGCTAACAATTATTTCATCCAAAGGTATAAGACATCTCCAGGCAGGATATTATGTCATTTATATTGTATGGGCACTGTTAGGCTCATTTATCGTAATTATTCTGTCCCTGCGTTAGTGTTAGGATAAAGTATGCCTTCGTTATTTATTCTTGTTCCGCTGCTTCTGATAGTAATTTTGAATCTGCCGATGAAAAGGCTGAGAGGTAATATTGCGCTTTTTACGGCATTGGTCTTATGTATAGTTCAGTCTCTGTTATCTCTGATTTATCTTTTGTTTAAAAGTGTACATTTCGACCCTGTTGTCCCGTTCTTCACCTTTGCACTATCCATTGACAGGTTAACCCTGATATTACTTTGCACTATTGGCATAGTTTCTTTTGCCTCGTTGCTTGTGGCACACAGCACAATTGTCAACCCAAGGCAGAAATTTATTTTTATTAATCTCCTGCTTATCGCTCTCATCGGGATGAATACCATCGTTCTGGTTACTGATTTGTTCTCGCTTTACGTGTTCATTGAAATCACGGCTGTTGCGTCCTTTGTTTTAATTGCCATCGATAAAGATTTGCATGCTATCGAAGGCACTTTCAAGTATCTTATGCTTTCATCCGTTGCCACCGTATTCATGCTCTCTTCGATAGCTTTCTTTATATTGGTCGCTGGCGGAACATCTTTCTCGGACGTACACAATTCTTTCTCCGGTACGTCAGACAATCCTTTCACTAAGATTGCAGCCGGTTTATTCCTGTGCGGATTACTCATAAAGTCAGGGCTTGTTCCTTTTCATGGCTGGCTGCCGGATGCATATTCAGCCGCACCTGGACCTGTGTCGGTTCTTTTGGCTGGCATTGTAACCAAAATAACAGGTATTTACACCCTCTTGAGACTTTCGACTTCGGTGTTCGTTCTCAACGAGTCTATGCAGAATATGCTGATGTTCATTGGGGCTTTGTCCATCGTATTGGCAGCTCTTGCCGCTGTTACTCAAAGTGATTTCAAAAGAATGCTCGCTTATTCGAGCATTAGCCAGGTTGGTTATATCGCGCTCGCACTGGGTTGTGCCACACCGCTTGCTCTGGCCGGAGCGGTATTCCATTTCTTTAATCATGCAATTGCAAAATCCCTGCTTTTCGTCAATGCCGCTTCCCTTGAGAAACGTTTTGCTACTACGGATATGAATAAACTTCGAAGTTTCGGCGCCAAGCCGCTTGTTACTTCTGTTACTTCGCTAATTGGCTTCCTATCTGCTGCCGGTATGCCTCCACTGGCAGGTTTCTGGAGCAAACTTATAATTGTTATCGCGCTATTCTCAGCGGGCAAAACAATCTATGCTTCTGTCGCTCTGCTGGCTACTATCCTGACCCTGACTTATTTTCTTTCGCTGCAGACAAAAGTTTTTTTCTGCAAGGCTCAAACTGTTCAACCAACAGTCTCGTCCTTGCCTGCGATTGCTGTCGCTGAAATAATTCTTGCTGCAATAGCCGTTTTGATTGGTGTCTGTTTTCCTTTTGTTGCTTATATATGGTTTTTACCTTTGAAAGAAATTTTACATTAGTATGATAATGAATTTGACATTATTGGTTTGCCTGCTGCTGGTGGCGATTTGGACGGTGATGACTACACGGTTGATTCATGCTGTAATTGGTCTTGCCATTACCAGTGTAACGCTGGCCATTATTATGAATCATCTTAATTCCCCGCTTGCAGCGGTTTTTGAGTTGTCCGTATGCGCCGGCCTGATACCTGTTATTTTTATTACAACTGTAAGTTTTACACAACGTATTAGTAAGAAACAGCTTCGAGTTCGTGAAAAAGAAAGATTTATAAAATTCTGGTATCTGCCGGTTATTATTGTTGTCGCAGGATTGCTGCTGGCTCTTTTTACGCATGCTCCACAAATTACGGTGCCTCCTGCCGGCGCTGAAGAAAACGTTCGTAATGTTCTGTGGAACCTCAGGCACATAGATCTGTTGGGGCAGGTAATAGTGCTTTTGGCGGGAGCTTTCGGCGTTGTTGTCTTTTTTAAGGAATCGGGAAAATGATCCAGGAAAATATGCAGCTATTATGGTACTTTGGCATCTTTGCAATACTCCTTTTCATCACGGGATTTTACTGTATATTGGCCAGCTTTAATATGGTACGGGCTCTGATAGGTCTGGAAATACTAATTAAGGCCGCCACGCTTCTTATTATTCTTGCCGGTTATATTGTCGGCAAAACAGCGCTTGCCCAGGCAATTGTCATTACGCTTATTGTTATCGAAATAGTGGTAATGGTGGTTGCGGGAGGTGTGATACTGTGGGCTTTCCGGCATAACGACACCATTGACCCAAGAAACTTAAGCAATATGAAAGGATAAATATGACAGAACAAATTTTATTATCTCCGCCCGTCGCCTTTATTGTGCTCCTGCTGGTGTTACTGGTCATTTCGCGGTTCTTTTCCGCACTGGCCTTTCGCAAAAGACAAAATATATGCGAAGCAGAAAAATCGTATGCTTGTGGTGAAGATTTTGAAGGGCATATGATTCAGCCGGATTATAGTCAGTTTTTCCCTTATGCTTTCTTCTTTACCATTTTACACGTGGCTGCTCTGGTAATTGCTACTGTACCGACCGAAACCATGCAAACATTCTTCGTAGCCATAGTTTACGTAGCCGGTGCTGTTATCGGCCTGTTTATCCTTATGAGAAAATAACTATGCGCATCATTGAGAAAATGATTACCTGGTCAAGGCTTAAATCGCCGTGGGTGCTGCATTTTAATACTGGCGCCTGCAATGCCTGTGATATCGAAATCATTGCCGCCCTGACACCTACATACGATATGGAGCGATTCGGCGTAGTTCTTAAGGCAACTCCTCGCCACGCTGATATCCTATTATGCTCTGGACCAGTAACAAAACAGATAGAAAGCAGACTGATACGAATTTATGAACAAATGCTCAACCCTAAATTTGTTGTAGCAGTTGGTACATGCGCTTGTTCGGGAGGAGTTTTTAATGGCTGTTATAATGTTGAGGGCGGAATAAATTCTGTTTTGCCTGTGGCAGCATATATTCCAGGCTGTCCTGCCAGTCCTAAAGCTATAATTGACGGCGTGGTAAAACTATTAGGAAGTATAGAAGCATCCGGAGACAAAAAATGACCGAAGAAGAAAAAATAAAACAGGAACTGGAAGAAAAATTCGGCTGTCTGAAAGATAAAGTGGTTATTAAAAGAGAGCGTCGCATATTTGCTGATGTACCAATCGAAAAGTTTGATGAAATATTTGCCTTTACCGTAAAGCAAATGCACTTTGATGCTATCTCTGCTATAACCGGAATGGACAGTGGAGATTTGTTTACAGTTATGTATCATCTTAACAAAGAGGGCAGGATAGTATTGAATCTGACAATCAGCGTAAATAAGAATAACCCGTCAATAAAATCCGTAATTCCATATTTCGCCTCCGCAGATATTTATGAAAGGGAAATTACGGATTTATTGGGAATACAGGTCGAAGGTCTGCCTGCCGGCAACAGATATCCTTTGCCAGACGGTTGGCCCACAAATGAACACCCTTTACGCAAAGACTGGAAGGCAAGCCAGTCCAAAAAAGAGGTGCGAAATGCGTTACTCTAAAGATGTAAAAATTCCTATAGGGCCTCAGCACCCTGCATTAAAAGAACCTGAAAGTTTTTTGATCAGTTTGCGAGGGGAAAAAATAACTGCAGCAAGCGTAAGATTAGGTTATAACCATCGCGGTATAGAAAAGGCCTGTGAAGAACGGACTTATATCCAGGACTTGTATCTTATTGAGCGGATATGTGGAATCTGTTCTCATTCGCACTCAACCTGTTTTGTACAGGCTGTGGAAGAAATTGCGGGGATTGAAATACCGGCTCGTGCCAGATATGTCCGCACACTAATAGGCGAACTTGAACGTATCCATAGTCACCTTCTCTGGCTCGGCGTAGCCGGCCATGAAATAGGTTTTGACACTCTTCTTATGTACACATGGCGTGACCGCGAAATTGTTATGGATATTCTCGCCTCTACCACCGGCAATCGTGTAAACTATGGCATTAATACCATTGGAGGCGTAAGACGCGACATTAACCCCCAGCAAAACCAGCAGATACTTGAAGCCGTAGGTATCTTAGAAGACCGTACAAAATATTACATAAGTCTTGCTACCAGCGAATCAACATTAATTAATCGTCTGTCAGGCGTAGGGCTTCTTTCAATGGAAGATGCAAAACAGCTTGGTGCAGTCGGCCCGGTTGCACGTGCATCGGGAATTGCTCGTGATGTCAGAAAAGATGACCCCTATGCTGCTTATGCCGACCTTGATTTCAAGGTTATCACAGATAGCCACTGTGACGTCTATGGCCGCACACTTGTCCGTATGGGTGAGCTGATGCAGTCATACAGCATTATTCGACAGATTATACAAAAAATTCCAGGTGGCCCGATTACTGTCAAATCACCTCGAAAAATCCCCGTCGGCGAAGCTGTAAGCCGTTATGAAGCGCCGAGAGGGGAAGATATGCATTATGTACGAGCCAATGGCACTGAGAAGCCGGACAGGGTAAAGGTCCGAGCTCCGACCCTTGCAAATATTCAGGCTGTTTCGAAAATGCTTGAGGACAGATACCTGGCAGATTTGCCGATTGTTATAGCCGCAATTGACCCCTGTTTTTCCTGCACCGACAGAACCATCGCCGTCAACATGTCTGACGGCAATAAAAACACGCTTACCTGGCAATCGTTAAGGCTTCAATCGTTACAATGGTACAGAGACCGAGGAGTGGACTTTACTGAATTGAACAAAAAAGTTATGGAGCGGTTCTCTACTAAATAAATTATGGGAATAGCAATTTTTCACATTTTGGTTTTTCCAGGCTTGCTTTTTCTGACCATTTTCGGTTTTGTTGCAGAATACTTTGACAGAAAACTTTGCGCCCGTCTTCAGAACAGAATAGGGCCGCCGTGGTTTCAACCGATTGCCGATTTTATAAAGCTGCTCGGCAAAGAAGAAATAATGCCTCGGGAAGCTGACGTTATTGTTTTAAAGCTTATTCCGCTTTTTGCATTGGTGGCCTGCGTTACGGCAATCCTTTATATACCAATCTGGGGTCAGCAGGCCATTTTCTCCTTTAATGGAGATATAATTGTCGTATTGTATCTTTTGACCATTCCGACTCTTGCGTATTTTCTTGGAGGCTGGTATTCGAGGTCTGTTTATTCTATGATTGGTGCCGTAAGGACACTAACGCAGTTATTCGCTTATGAAGTGCCTCTTTTTATGTGCATTCTTGCCTCTGCTTTGCTGGCGGATACATGGTCCATAAGCGAGATGGTAACTTTCTACAATCATCACCTCGGCTACTGGTTCTGCAACCTGCTCGGCTTTGCCATCGCGATAGTCTGTCTTCTTGGCAAACTCGAAAAAGTTCCCTTTGATATCCCGGAAGCCGAAACTGAAATAGTCGCAGGCAGCTTCACTGAATTTGGCGGAAAGCTTCTGGCACTTCTGCGAATGACCTTCAATATCGAACTGGTGGTCGTTGCCTCATTGCTTGCAGCGGTATTTTTGCCATTTGGTCTTAACTTTCACCCTGCCATTATTTTCATTTTATACCTTATTCAGGTGTTCTCTATCATTGCTGTAATTACATTTTTACGTTCATTATTCGCACGTTTGCGACTGGACCAGATGATCGCCTTTTGTTGGAAATATTTGGCGCCGGCTGCATTCGCACAAGTTTTGATTAACCTTATTCTTAAAGGAATATTGCCGCGATGATTAACCCAGGAAAAATAGCCGGACTGCTGTTACATTCGCTGTTCAAAAAACCTGCGACGATTGATTATCCTGCCCAGCCGTCGGGTATGCCCAAAGGTTTTCGCGGAAAATTGAAATTTAACGCCAAATTATGCATAGGCTGTAAACTTTGTATGAGAGACTGTCCTTCGGATGCGATTATCATCAGAAAAGTTGGTGAAAAAAAATTCGAGGCCGAAATCGATATGGCCAAATGTATATATTGTGCCCAATGCGTTGATTCCTGCCCCAAAAAAGCACTTGAATCTACGCCTGAATTCGAACTGGCTCATCTTGACAGAATGAAATTGAAGGTGGTTTTTAGTGCAGACACTGGCGACGATACTACGGAAAAAACTTAAAGGGGCCGAAAGAATCGGCATCCTTGGTATCGGCTCAGAGCTGCGGGCTGATGATGTTGCCGGGTTACTTGTCTCAAAGCAAATTCGAAAGTCTTTTCCAAAATCGAGACGGGTAAAAATCTTTCTCGGCCACACCGCCCCGGAAAACCTTACAAGTCAGATAAAAAAATTCAAACCGTCGCACCTTATTATTATTGACGCTCTTGATATGATACAAAAACCGGGGGCAATCGCCGTTATCGAACCAGCTAAAACCGATAACTTGTCTTTTTCAACACACAAGTTTCCTGTCATGTTAATCGTTGACTATCTTTCTGCTGCCATTGCCTGCAAAACAATAATTGTCGGCATTCAGCCTTACTCTCTTATTTTCTCCGAACCCGTCTCTGAACCAGTCAGAAAAGCCGCGGAAACACTCTCTTTACTTCTGATAGAGGCTATTGGCAAAGCTCTCGCTTGATGAAAAACTGTTGAGAAGCATCGATATTCCGAAGCTTCGAGAAGAATATTCCCATGCCATATTATTTTTCTCCACCGCTTGTGGCTGAAATTATCATTGAATAGCCTTATGTAGCAGTGTCTTTTTGTGCATCCATTTTATATATCCAGCTGCTGGATAAAGGCATAGAGCCTGCGAACACCTAACATTTTAGTGAGTAACGGAACAGGATGAGTCCGAACCCCCGGTACCAACGCCTGGTGTTACATTGCATCTTCAATCACCATCGAATCGAAGACTTCCGCGGCCTTGTCGTTATCCTTCGCTGAAAAGACCATGGTCATCTTTTCCCCCGCCAGCGAACTTGTTCCGTAGACATATTGAAGGTCGACCGCATGTTGCCGGAACTTCGCCGCCACTGAGGACAAAGAACCCGGACGATTCCATAAGTGCACCACAATCACCTCCGTCTCCACTACCCGGTATCCTTTTTTCTCCAATGCATTTCTTGCCTTCTCTTCGTCGTTCGTCAGAAGGTGAAAAACGGCCACGTCACCGGCCGTATAGGCGCAGACATTCTCGATGTTCACTCCATTGTCTGCCACCACACCTGTGACCTCGGCGAGCGTTCCCGCCTCGTTCTGCATCACAACTGTGAGTTGTTTTTCCTTCGTCACCTTTTCCATGTCTTCACCTCTCGCTTTAAAAACCTGTCTTTGTTGGAAACCAGAAACCGCTGCCCATTTTATGCCCTTTATCTTTTTACTTATATATTGCCCCCAATTCTACCCAAGCCGAATTCTTTTACAACGGTAAAATCAACACGCACCCAGCATCAAGCGTTCAGCGGGCAAATTTCTATCTCCGCCTTTTTCTCACAATCGCCGCACCCAAGCCGAGCAGCAATAGCGTTGCGGATTCGGGGACTTCACAAACAAAGCCGTGGACAACATGAGGTGCTAAACGAATGGCGGACACTCGGCGGGAGGATATAATGCCTCTCGATGAAAGGAGTGTCCGGTATGGCAAAGCACAAACACTACAACAAAGACTTCAAATTGCAGGCTGCTCGCCTTGTAACTGAGCAGGGGTATTCTTTAAGAGACGCTGCTGAAAGGCTGGGCGTCTCAGCATGGTCCATTCGTTATTGGATAAAAAAGTTCCAACAAACCGCCGAGCTGCCCGCCCAAAATCAGATTCAGCCGGCCGCAGATGAACTTAAAGAGCTTCGCAAGGAAAATACACGATTGCGGATGGAGAACGACATTTTAAAAAAAGCGGCGGCGTACTTTGCAAAGGATTCGATATGAAATACGCCTGGATCAGAGAGCACGATAAAGAATTTGCGGTATCGATTATGTGCGATGTATTGCAGATAAGTACCAGCGGTTATTATGGCTGGCTGGAGCACAAACCTTCTGCGCAGCGGCAAAGACGCGAGCATATTGCACAGGCAGCGGCACGGTTTTACTTTGAAAGCGAGTGCATTTATGGTTATCGCAAGATATATGAGGATTTACGTCAGGCGAACATTGACTGCTGCAGGGAAACGGTTCGACGTATAATGAATCAAATCGGGCTGTTCTCGCGTGTTAAACGCAAGTTTGTGCATACGACGGACTCCGACCATGATATGGCAGTTGCTGAGAATCTGCTGGGTCGCGATTTTACAGCCGCTGCTGTAAACAAGAAATGGGCGGCCGACATAACGTATATTTCTACCGAGCAGGGCTGGCTGTATCTTGCGGCAGTAATGGACTTGTATTCTCGTAGAATAATCGGCTGGGCGATGAGT
>Ga0209777_10003206_pt1 | contig 20569 bp, 17 predicted proteins | sample FrelakmetHBP12HB_FD_187147 | JGI IMG/M metagenome (GOLD analysis project Ga0209777, IMG submission 187147) | Freshwater lake sediment microbial communities from the University of Notre Dame, USA, for methane emissions studies -HBP12 HB (SPAdes)... | ecosystem: Environmental > Aquatic >...
TAGTTCGGATAAATTTTAGGCATTCACTAAACGAGTTGTTGAACAACTTCGCCCATTAAAATGAGAATAGCAAAAACCATCAGTATGATAAGCATTGGTTTTCCTCCAGGTAATTGGCAAGAATCAGCACTGTAGCGTTTGATATATCGGCCGACCCAAGCCATGATCGGTGGCATGAGGCCGAATAGTAGTGCGCAACTAATACCACCGGCATAGCCTAGCGCGACCAAAAAAATGTTGGGATAGATCAGCGCAAAAATTGTTGGAATCCCAAAAATCGCCAAAACCAGTCCCGCTTTTTTCAATCCAACCTTCTCCATTTTCAAGCCATCTGCCAGGAAATCGAAAAAGGCTAAGGCTAAAGGGATAAATGATGTTGTTAGAGCAAAAAAAGCAAAAGATTTGCCAATTGTTATAATCGAGCTGTTTTTAACATATAAGCGCAAAGGTTCCACAGCATTTTGTCCCAGTCTCGCCGCTTCGGATAACCCATCCGGAGGAACGATTCCAAGAATCAAAAACTCCCAGATTAAGTAAATCACGAGAGGGATTGACGCCCCGATGAATATAGCAAGCCGGATCTTCGGAACATCGCGCTTCATATAGGTCATTAAGGTCGGGATGATGATTTGGAAAGTAAACGCTGTAAAGAGAATCGGCAGGGCTAGCCAGGCTTTACTCCAGGATGAATAGCTCAAATAATGAAAGTTTACCTGGTTCATCGATACTGCAACGAAAGCAAAATAGGATAAAACAACGCCGGAGATTAAAATCTTATTAATCCGATCAACAGACTGGGCTCCAAGGTAGACAATAGGAGCAATCGCGACAACATAGATAATCGACGAGAGCTGTTTAGGGATATTCCATCCTAAAATGTCAGATAGAATCGAACCGCCGCCAGCGACATGAGCAATCATAACCGTCAGAAACAAAAATAGATACGCCACCCAAAAAATATGCCGCCCAATAGGACCCAGCAAGCGATCGGCCATTGTGATAAAGCTCGTGTCAGGTGGAAGCCAAAGGCAGACCTCAACCAATAATAGACCCGTGCAGATCATGAAAATCCAACTAACCACATAAATTGAGACAGAAGGAATAAAACCGCTTGGTCCGGTTGCAACAGGTAAAGCCAGCATACCGACGCCAATCGTCGTTCCGGCGATGAGTAGGGCGCCACCCAAAACTGAGTTAAATGATCGAAACAGCTGCATAAATGTCCTTCTGTGATTAGGTTATCATAGATGAATCACAGAAAAAGAGCATGAGAATAGTTTGGCCGAAAGGCCTTCTTCGATGGAAATTTACACCCCATAATTAAACATAACATGTATTATCAGACGTAATGGGTGTGGCTACTTTGAACGGATCGCCTGTCGCTATCCCCACTTCATTCGGAATGGGTCACTGATTCCTTAAATCTTTTCCATCCGGTAGCTTTGAGGGTTGTATTCCTGAACATCGATAATTTTCAGAGAAGCATCCGTCTTTTCGACATGAAATAATCGAGGAACCCCCAAACTCTTAAACTGCAAAGGAAGAGGATGAAAATGATATGGATCGCCATTCCGTTGATAAGAGCTTAAAAAAGCCTGTCCGCCGGTATTTAAACTAATCAACTCTCCTTGGTCATTTAACAAACGGATCAATCGCTGAAAGTCGCAATTGGTCGAAGAAACATCGTCCTCAAGCAGTTTGGTGTCGATATCCATAATTAAATCAGGACGATTTTGACCGCCCATGCTGTATTCTTCTACCGACGAAAAAGCAACTACCTCGAACTCAATACCCGTTTTATCGGAAATCCCCTCTAATAGAGAAACAAATGAGCCAATATTTTCTAGACCAGGCTGATCGCGATAGATCGGATCGATCAATACGTATATAATTTTTCTTATTTGTGAGGATGAAGTTAACCGAGAAAGCTGGCTGAAATCCTGGCCCAGTCCACCAGATCCATAACTGGCTATAGTAATTTCATTTTTTTCGAAATGCAGTAGCGATTCGATAATTTTGTCTTTAATTAAAGTTCTTGCCGCAATGCCAATAGAGTGAGGACCTAACGGACAATTATTATTATGACAGGAATACAACGAAAAAATCATTTCCCTTCTGATTCTTATGTCCAATGTTGAATGAGCTGCAACTACTAGATGAACAAGAGGTTTTTCATGCAAAACCGCCAAAGCCGGGAATTTTAAATCGGTCGGTATTAAACAACTTCGTCCCTCGCTTTCTATTGTTGAAGAAACTTCTTTAATTCCTAATAAATTATATGCGCTTCTCGAAAAATTTATTACATATCTTGATATAGAACTCAAAAAATTTACCGCAGTCATATAATAAATCCCCTTAACAAGGTTGAAACTCTATATTAATAGTATACTAAATATCATAAGTATTCAACATTAATATTTACGGTTATTGTTTCGTTTAAAATAAAGACTTTTCTATAAAAAAATTATCTATCTATGCTAATGTGCTATTAACAAATACACAATAAACTACATATTTACTGGGCAAAAAATAATTTCATTTGCGCGCAAGCCATTGGTTGTGAGTTGGTCAAAAACGATACTGCCTTCAAAAAAATTGCTCTACGTATCAAATTCACCCCTCCCGAAATAGACTTCTGGCCTTTCTCTCATGAGTTTTGACTCCTATCGGCTTTTCCCGAAGCCGGATATCCCCTGCTCGATTGGCCCAGCAAAATGCTCTCGCCGACACAAATACCAGATTAAATAAATATTTTTAAAAAAAACTTTAATTAACTAAAAAAGTGTCTTTGTGGTATTATATTATTATAAAATATCAAACAAACAATGTAATTGCATGGTAATATGGCTAATCTAGTAATAGCTTGCGCAACAAACATAGAAGCTCTTCCAAATGAGCTTCTCGCGCCGATTCTTAGAATGACAGGACAAAGCACCTGTGCCCGAGTATCAAGACATTGGCAGGATGTTCAGACGATCAATTTTAGCAGTCTACGGGATGAGTATAGCCGAAATCCGAAGATCCGAAAATTTATGCCGACAACGGATCGTCCGGAAACCTCTATTGAGTGTGGTGAAATTTTGCGTCAAACAGTTGCGAATGTTCGTGGTTATTATAGAAAATTTTCAGGAGTTCAACCGGATGGATTTTCAAGAACAAATCTGATTGAAGCCTGCCATTTAGCTGAATTGATAAGCGAAGCAGATGATAAAAATTTAGTGACATTATGGAATCATTTGCCCCCAGAAATTTTCCAACAACTAGCGATACTGACACCATATCCAGCAAATGCAACAAACGCTCAAATAGCATCCGCAATAAGAAATGGCATACAGACTAATCGAGAAGCTATCCTGGCAGTTCTGAGTCAGGTTACGGAACTATCGCTTTTCGATACGGGTCTCTCTGCTCTTCCTCCCGAAATTGGATTGTTTGTAAATTTACAAACGCTTAGTCTCCGTAGCAACCAGCTCTCAACTTTGCCCACGGAAATCGGCCATCTCGTGAATTTGCAAACACTTGATCTCGAATTCAACAAACTCAAGACTTTGCCCCGGGAAATCGGCAATCTCATGAATTTGCAAACACTTGATCTCGAATTTAACAAACTCAAGACTTTGCCCCCGGAAATCGGCCATCTTGTGAATTTGCAAAGATTTGATCTCACTTATAACCAGATCACCTCTCTGCCAGCGGAAATCGGCCATCTCGTGAATTTGCAAGTACTTTTGCTCTCATTTAACAAACTCACCTCTCTGCCAGCGGAAATCGGCCATCTCATGAATTTGCAAATACTTAATCTCATTAGAAACAACCTCAGCTATACTGCTCGAACTCTCATTGCTAATTATCGTATACAAAACCCAGCATGTCTTATTCATATCGATCCTAGATTCTTCAGCACAGCGGACTCTCGAGACAATTGCATTAGTCGTACGCTTGTAATTACCTCTTTTGTTATTTTTTTTGCGTGTTTATATTTGTGAATCCTGCACCATAAAATCTACAAAATAACCTCCACGCGGGGGTGATAGAGCTATTACCGCTAGACCCTCCTGGAGATCATCGCAAGGCGTAGCTATCCGCCTGATTTAGACAGGTTAAAGTTCATCTCTAATCACATTTTTACATTAGACGATCGAATCACCCCCGTTCGTGATAAACGTCAAACTTCATACCCCTCCTAAAATGAGCTTCTCGCGCCTATTCTGAGATTGGCAGGACAAAGCACCCGCGCCCGAGTATCAAGTCATTGTTTGAATAACGGATTAAATATTCCATTGAACAATTCGCCTCGAGCCCCACAATGAATATTCCGGATAAGAGGAGTTCTCATAAACTTTATTATTGACAGGACTGCTGCATGGTTGATTGCACTGCTTGATTATTGCCAAATAGCCATCAAAGGCTTCTTTAACCTGTGCCGGACTCAGCCTTTCCTTCGAGAGTATTTGCGCAACATCGTCGTGAAACATGACTCGTATCGGAACAGGACAAACGAGAGGACAACATTGATTGAAACTCGCATCCACTGACATAATTGACTCCTATTTATTCTCAGATTTTTAATCTAATCTTAACGATACAAATATTCAACGGTAAAAATTCCAAATCTTGGTATACGTTTGATCTCCCTTAACTGCACCTGAAATGACGTATTACAATTTGTATTGAAATATTTCATTGTCATTTATATTAAATTAAAAATGTTAAATAACGGTTTTACGCAAAAAATTATATATTTTAAATCATTTAATATGATACTATATTAGTAATTTAACTATATAATAGTTGGTTTTTATGTGCATAAGTTTTATAGAATCTACAATTCAATCAATTAATTCATCATTTTTCGGGACTGATAAAAATAATGCCATTGGATTTTGGGCAATAGCAGGAGTGGCTACAGCGGGAGGGATTGCAATTGCAACATTTGCGCTGAACCGGCGCCAAGCAAAGCATCAACAAATCCGACAACTTGACGAACGAAGGGTTCAATTACGATTGATAGCCAATGAAGCTGTCAATGAACAGCAATGTCCACTAATAACGCACAAGGCAGCTTCGCAAACCGCCAATGATTCTAACCCTGCCATTATACAGACGTCCAGAGACGTTAACAGTCTCCCCAGCCTTGAAGAAGATCCTTTAATTTTAGATGAGATATGTTATCTGTCGGTTACGTTAAACGTGGAAGCTTGGGATGGCTTTTTAAGTCCAAATGAATTTGACCCCCTAAATATTCAACAACACCTGATTATGGAATATCCAGGATTTATTGTTTCAACCGGACTTCAAAGGAGCTTTTTTAATCTCTGTTTAAGTGATGAAAACTGTCAAGGTTTAATAATCAGAGATATAAATCCTAAAGTCAAAGCAGCTGCGGATTTTACAGTTCTTTTGCTACGACTATCTACATCCAGAGAAGAGTTTGTGAAGCTAGCAGCAAAACCATCTGATGGAGATTACAAAAAAGCTAATCTCACTCTCGTTGAGAGGATTAGATCTTCTGACATACCAAGTATGCTTAAAAAATATTACATAAAAAATATTGAAGTGATGACAAATGTTTTTTACCACATGGATGACCGTTTTGAAAATGATTACAAAGAATATTCTCCAAGTGCTTGGAGAGACTCTTCTAAAGAGAGTTTTGAGGGCGTTCAATATTACAAGGATGACATCTTATTCGAAAAACTAAGAAAGTTTGCAAAATCAGGAATGATTATTGCAACAGTAGGAGACATCAATAATTTATGTTTTCTGAAAGGGCGGAAAATAGCAATAGTAGATATATCAAACATCTATCAGTATGTCCCTGAAATAAACATAAAACTGGGTGTTCAGCCGCTACCCAAAATTATATATACATTACTTCCTCATGGGGGATGGCAGTATCCCTGCCACTATCGGCCTTCAATGCCTCCATCATATGAATCTATATTTTCCCAAATATGTCCAATAAAAGTTTCTACAAGCGCTGTCTTGTAACCTTCTTCATTATAAAAAAAGGAATCGTTATCCAGAAAATGCAACAAACGCTCAAATAGCCTCTGTAAATAAAAAATGGCATACAGGCTAATCGAGCCAGCTATCCTAGCAGTTCATCGACCTCTCGATTAAGATGCAATGCTGCTTTAGCTGTTTTTTTTTCTGCGTGTGTTTAAGTGTTTTATATTATACCGGGAGCGATTCAAAAATCGGGAATAGGCAATGCAGAGCCGACGCAGCATAAACCGATTTTCGAATCACGAGCGGTATACACCATTAAAAAAAAGTGGCAGCTAACGAGCTTCATAGATCGTCAGCTCATTAACGAGCTCTTGCAAGCCCTCTTTTTGAGCCTTTATCAACAAGGCATGCTGAATTTTTCTCCGATTCGGGACGAAGTCGAGCAACAAATCAAGCCGCGAGCTGCCCTGATGATGTTGAGATAAGCGAAAAGCATCGATCAGCGCCTGACATCGTGCTTGAGTCGATATGTTAACGATAGCTAATAAGGGGTGAAGGATGCTCATGGACCTGCTCGCAAATGCATTTTGGACTGCTTCTTGCCAGCTATCCGGTTTATGTGTAGGTCCTTCCGCGCAAGACCGGCGTGCTCCCGAAGCTCCATATCGATGGTCTGACTCAGGAATAGGTCCTTTTTCAATAATTCGAGTGACTAATGCGGTATCAAGCTGTTCGACAGCGAGATTTAACGCCTGCCCCAAATAAATTGATGAGATCGCTCCATGTTCTAATAGTTCTCGGGCAACCTTCAGCCGCACATCTTGCGGCGCGGATGACGCCCTTTCTTCTAAGATTAAGACCAGAGCACGGCCCAGATCGTCAGGATTGATCGATCCGTGACTTAAGATTTTTATCATGAGCGCATCTGCTTTGACCAACCCGCATGCAAGGAAGTGAGCTGCGCTATTTAACGCGTGCCCCAAGAAAATAGGTGGTATCGCTCCATGTTCCAATATGAGCAGGTTCGCGATCTTCAATCTCTCGTGATTTGATAGAACCGGTGATTCTAAAGCCGAAACCAATGCTTGTCCTATGCATTCATCAGGCAAGGGACCCAAATGTAATAATTCTTGAATAATTTGGCAGCGATCTTTGCTATGAAACCTTTGATAAAGATCTCTCTTCGTTTCATTTTGAATCACCCATAAAATATGATCATTGCGTTCATTAGGACGATTAGCAAAAGTTTCTTGAATTAAATTTGATAGCTCATGACGCCTAAACGCGGCAGAATGATGAGACTTTACTGAAGTGGCCATTGAAAAAATCTTTTTTAATTTTTTGACAATGATTCTACATAGCCTCAATCAAGAGTCAATAAAAAATTTTGTTTTTTGGCTCTACTTTTAAAATTTATTCTGTCCAATGAAGAATGTTGTGAATGATCGACCAACGAGGCTCTTCTGACTTGGGAATCGATTTTCCCAAAATCCAAAAATTACTCTGTTCTTGATAAAATCCATCCAAAATCTTGATCTGCATCCAGTTGTTGATAAAACGCAAAAAATTCATGGCATCTATTTTCATTGGATAACTTAGATAGCATTTCCCCAATTGCCCGCCAAAATCATCAACAGAATAATCGGGATGATTGAAGCACCAGATAGATGCTGAAATGCGAGACCAAACCCATGCATTTACTTTCTCCATTTCAACTCCATTTTTATCTAACCCGTGATAGAGGGTGGCATTGGGAAAGTTGGTTGAAATAATGTGTTGATATGATCCAATCGCTCCAATCACTATTCCCCGTTGGTTAATCTCCTCCGGACTTTTAAATTGCGAGCGATTTTTTGTCGGGAAAATGAGGACGAAATTTTGATCGGCATATGCATCGGAAAAGTTCATTTGGGAAATACGCTTCTCTGTCATGAGTAGACCTCCCATGGCAATATCGTACAAACCATCATTGAGTTGATCCTCGAGATGATCGAGATCGAGCGGAATGAACTCCAGTCGGCAATGCAAATCTTGCGCCAGCTGATATGCCATGGCAATATCAAATCCGACAAGTTCATCGGAAGCGTTAAAATATACATAAGGCATATTTCTCATAACGTAGCCCACTCTGATCACACCTGTGCGAAGAATTTGATCTAAGACATCTTGATCCTTTTGCCGCAATGAATCGGGGATGATATCTTTGATTGTATAGATCGTGGCGTTTATTGGGTTTTTGATCGCATCCTTAATCGTTCGATTGAGGTAGAGATTGCGAAAGCTGTCTTTGAGATGAACAAAGGGAGCTAGAATCAAAACCATCGCTGTAGCAACTGCCAGCGAGGCGATGAGCTTCAATAGCAATTTTCTCCAATTCATTTGGATCAAATGAAAATTGGCGAAAAGAACTAAAATTATAAAGGTTAAAACGCCTGCGACGCTAAGAAGAACCTGAAAGTTCGCGGTCACAGGCATCGTTTCAGTAAATAATTGCAGCGCATTGTCGGGAAAACGCAGCTCCTGGAATAAAAACGAGACGGCGTTGACTGATGTTACGGCAGATCCTATCGATAACGGAATGGTCAAAAATGAGAGCAGAAATTTTTCGAGACCGGTAAAAGGATGGCGATAATAAAATGAAGCAAAAAGAAGAAAAAACAAAAGGAGGCAATTGCCAATTTGCGCAAATGAATACGAAATCGGCACAATGGTTTGTGCCGTGCTGCGAAAAGACGCATCGTCGTTCAATGAATATTTCTCTCCGATTTTTTTCATATAGCTGTTAATAAATGGGATTGCGATCGTCGGAATTCCCGTGACAAAAGGGAGCAGGCAAACCATCCGAAACGCCTTTAATGCATCTCGAAAGCTTAAGGGAGTCAAATTGGATAATATTAATGGCAACATCCAAAAAGTGATAAATAAGGTAATAATTATAAAACCGATTAGATAAAAATCGATTTGCACCAATTGCGATATACGGATGGTTCCCATTCCTTCTGCAATATGGGCAAAAACTCCGACGGGAGAAATGATCGCCAGACCGGTCAAGATTTTTTCAATGACTTGATTGGTTCTTTCCACGGCGCTGATCAGCGGTTCTTTTTTTTCGATATGCATCAAAGTAATTCCCACGATGATGCCAAAAATGGCAATCGAAGGGACGATGTTATTGACGAAATCGTAAACCGGATTTTCCGGAATCAGATATGTAAGTATATTTTGGGCTAACGTTGCGTTTACCGAAATCGAGGCTCCTGATTGCAAAAGCGGGGCGGCCGTTGTCTGAGGAATGAGATAGGCAACTAAAAAAATCACAAAGAATATAACCCCCCACAACAACACCCAAAAAGGCCAGCCTTTCCGAAATAGTTGGTACGCTTTTCCAGGAGACAGCGATCCTAACCCATGGATGATCGACAAGCATATATAGGGTAGAACGACCATTTGCAGCAGCATGACGTAGATCGTGCTAATCGGCCGTAAAACAGATGCCAGCGGACCTAAGAAAAGGCCCGTCAAAATCCCCGCAATCACCGCAATCAGAACTTGATAGCCAAGATTGAGTCGCATGGGGTTTATTTTGTCCAATGAAGCACATTTCGTATGATCGACCAACGCGGCTCTATCACTTTGCTCGGAGCCTTTCCTAATATCCAATAATCGTTTTGATCTTTATAAAATTCATCTAATATCTTAAGCTGCATCCAGTTATTCATGAATCGCAAAAACCGAAAAGCATCGCTTCTCACAGGATAGGCAATGTAGCATTTCCCGAGGTTGCCTGCAAAATCGGCAACGGAGTAATCGGGGTGGCTGAGACACCAGATGGTTGCCGAAACCTGGGACCAGATCCATGCATCGACCTGATCCATTTCAAGACCTTTTTCAACATTTCCGGCAAACAGCTTGGCATTCGGGAAAGTCAGTTTCACTGTATTTTTAAATCCGCCGAAGGCACCGATGACCAAATCTTTATCTTTTTGTAGATTTTCGAAATTTTGAAATCGGGACCGATTTTTTTCCGGAATAACGAGTACATAATCCTGATCAGCATAAGTATCGGTAAAACTCATCTGCAAAATCCTGCCCTCGCTCATGACAACAGCGCTCATGACAATATCGTAGATTCCCTCGTTGAGTTGATCTCCAAGACGATCAGGATCGGCAGGAATCAATTCGAGCTTGCAATTCAAATCCTGAGCCAATTGATAGGCCATAGCAATATCAAAACCAACGAGCTCTTGAAAGCGATTGAGATATGCATAGGGACAAATTGGAATCGCATAACCGACTCGGAGCACGCCTGAGCTCAGAATTCGATCCAGCACACTCCCCTGTTTTCGTGCCAATAAGTCGGGAATTGGTTCTCCGGGAAAGTAAATTTGAGGTGTAATGGGATTGTCGATCACATCTGAAATTTTTCGATCGGCATAAAGAGTCCGATAATTATCTTCGAGATGCAGATAGGGAGCAGCCCAAATCACGGCAGCTGTGACAAGGCTAAGGCTTCCAATCAATTGAAATAAGAACTTTTTCCATTTCACTTGCAATAATTGATAATTCGCAAAAAGAACCAAGAGAATGAATGTCAAAACGCTGGCGATGCTGAGCAATATCTGGAAGTTCATCGTGAGGGGCATAGTCTGAGTAAATAAGTTCATTGTCTCGTCAGGAAGTTTAAGTTCATTAAATAAAAATGAAATGGCGTTGATGGATGAGGAAGAAGATCCCACCGATAAGGGAATTGTCAGAAAAGAAAGAAGAGCTTTTTCCGAACCGGAGAACGGATGCCGGTAATAAAAAGATGCAAATAGAATAAAAAATAAAAGCATGCAATTCCCGATTTGGGCAAATGAATAGGAAATCGGTAAAATTGTTTGCGAAATACTCCGAAATTCCGGATTGGGGGTCAATTCAAGCCTATCCCCTATCTTTTTCAGGTACAAATTAATAAACGGAATGGCAATCGTTGGAATTCCGGTAAGAAATGGCAGGGTACAAACATCTCGGATGGCTCGCAGCGATTCGCGAAAACTCAAGGAAGTGCAGCTCGATAATATGAGAGGTAAAATCCAAAATGTGATAAATAAAGTGATCAATATAAAGCTGATAAGATAAAAACCGATTTTGTTGAGATCAGTAAATGCGGTTGTTCCTACTCCTACCGATATATGCGCAAAAACTCCAATGGGAGAAACGACAGCCAACCCCTGAAGAATTTTTTCAATAATCTGATCGCCTCTTTTTACCAGGCTGAGAAGAGGCTCCTTCTTTTCGATAAGCATTAAAGCAACGCCGACGATTACCCCAAAAATCGCAATCGAAGGAACGATATTATTGACAAAATCGTAAATAGGATTTTCCGGGATTAAATAAGCGAGAATATTTTTTGTTAGCTCTTCTTTGAGAGAAAGCGATGTTCCCGACTGAACAAAGGTTACGGAAATGGGCTTTGGAATGAAGTAACATACCAAAAAAACCACGAAAAACATAAGTCCCCATAAGAGAACCCAAAAAGCCCACCCTTTTTTAAAGAGTTGTTTGGCCATAGGAGGCGTCAAACAACCCAGCCCATGAATGAGTGAAAGACTGATATAAGGGAGCACGACCATCTGTAAGAGCATCGAGTAGGTTGTGCTGACGGGACGAAAAAAACCAGCCAAAGGACCTAAGAACAACCCTGTTAAAATTCCGGCGATAACTGCAATAAGAACCTGATAGCCAAGGCTAAGCCGCATTTTACCAATCGTTAAAATTCTCTTCTCGCACCTGGTCCAACATTTCTCTATCTTCTTCATCCAACATCGGTTCGGAAGAATCATTGTTTGATTTTTTGTCGGCGTCTTGATCTGTCGACGATTCAATCCGTTTTGGCTTACTGCACATAGAAAGCGGCTTTGAACTTTTCTTCGGAGGTTTTACGGGTGCGACGGGAGTCTTTTTAGTAGGTGTCAATGTCTTTTCAAGTTCAATATTTTCTTGTTTCCTCACTTTTACCGGAGCTGTCGTTGCGGGAATCTTTTTAGGAGGTGTTAAAGCCTTTTCAAGTTCAAGATTTTCACGTTTCTCCTCTTTAATCGGCTCTGTCGTTGCGGGAGTCTTTTTAGGAGGTGTCAAAGTCTTTTCAAGTTCAAGATTTTCTTCTTCCTCTTTCGTTGGCGTTGCCGGATCTAACTGCGGCTCTTTCGATTTCAGAACCAGCTGACTATAATATTGACGTCCCATGCCGACGAAAACACCATCTTTGAAAATCAAAGGGGTTAAGCCGCGCGAGACGAGATGACACGGATCGAGAGCGTTCGATCTCGTGATATAAAACCAAATATCATAACAGCCCTCGCCAGTTATGAGTTGATCTTCGTTCGAAGGAGAGCTCATAATTTGATATACTTCTTTTTGTGTCATTCCAATTTCTAATTGACTGATCTTGTCGAGGTTAATGTGCGCAATTGATTTGGACATAAGAACATTGTTGGAAAGACAACCACTAAAGATAAGGGTTGTTGAAATGATAATTGCTCGTATAATCATAATACAATATTCCGGTCATGAGGCTCATCAAGTCGGAACAAATGGTTACCGACCGATATAACCTTTTTTTTAAGCAATAGCCTATCAGCCATTCGCTGTCAATCCAAAGGAGACTGTTTTATGGGACAAATTTCAATCGTAGAACATTTTTCAAAGGGGCAGGTTGTTCTGGATGTTCGCTCCCCGATCGAATTTAATCACGGCCACATTCCTCACGCCAAGAATCTTCCGCTCTTTACCGATGAGGAAAGAAAGATCGTTGGGACAACCTACAAAAAACTAGGCAAGAGATTAGCCATCGAAAAGGGTCTCGAGCTCGTCTCCTTTCCACGAATCCTGCAAGAAATCCGAAAGTTGGAGCTCCCCCAAAAGCTCACTGTTTATTGCGCTCGCGGAGGAATGAGAAGCTCGTCGATGGCGTGGCTGTTGGTTCTCCTTGGTTACGAGGTTCTTACAATCGATGGAGGATATAAGAGCTTTCGAAATTGGGCGCTTGAACAATTTTCCCGCACCTACAATTTACTCGTTTTAGGAGGAGAAACAGGTTCAGGAAAAACAAAGCTTCTCAAGCGGCTTGATATTGATGGTGAACAAGTTATAGATTTAGAAGAGCTGGCGCATCATCGAGGTTCTGTTTTCGGAGGCATGGATGGCCAACCAACGCAAGAACAATTTGAAAATCATTTGGCTCGATTACTTGCCCAAAAAAGAGCCGGCGTCATTTGGATCGAAGACGAAAGCGAAAGAATCGGTTCTCTGACGGTTCCCCGCTTTTTTTTCAAACAAATGCGAGCCGCGCGCATGATTGTTCTTCAGGTTCCTCATGAATTGAGAGTGCGGCAATGTCTTGATGAGTATCTTGCTCTTGGGAATAAAGAACTATCCATTGCGATCCATCGATTACAAAAGAGATTAGGTGGTCTGGAAACGAAAAGAGCTCTTGAGGCGCTCGAACAAAATCAATTTGAAACCTGCTGTGAGATTTTACTCAGGTATTATGATAAGAAATATCGATATGGAATAAGTCAGAAAACTCAAGAAAAAATCATTTTTTTGCCGACACAAAATATGGGAACTGAAGAAACGCTAATAAAGCTCAAAGCCTTTCACTAAAAATAAAGTAAATCGTCTCTGGGAGATCTTTCTTCACGATCTTCGTCGTCGGGTTGCTTTTTCTTTTCCTTTTTTCGTCTTGCTGTCAGAAAAGAGCTATTTAAAGACATTCCCGGAAATGGCAAAGCCGCCGGAATGACTTTGACATCTGTCAAAGAAACAACACTCGCTTCATGAGTCACCCTCGCCTGAGATCGGTTTGCTCCGAGAGGAATTGCAATAGGCACACAAAAATTAAGAGGCGCGGTCGTATTTATGGTTGGCAAAGGAACTAGCTTCACCGATAGGGTTGATTCTCTAATCGCTTGAGCTGCAGGATTATTTACAGATGAATTCAATGAAGTCGTTTGAAAAAACTCCCTCATCTCCCCTATCTTGGAATTTGCCCGAAAAGAGGCAGTACGATCTCGCGGCGTTGCGAGTGAGGATTCTTTCACGGCAATCTTTTGGGACCGTTCATCTGGAGCATCGCCTTCAGGAACAGAGATCACACGTTCTTTCGCAGGTTTCAACAAAATCGCATCGTTGCGCATCAAGGACTGCCACTTTGATTCGCTGTCATCTGAACTGGAATTTTTCGCTATAATATGATCCTGTGTTTCGACGATCAAAGGCTCCATCTCAGGTCTCATTTGGTTCGCATCGGCGCGCAAAGACGGCTGATTTGGATCGTTGCCGGTCAATTCGCCCTCTTTCATCTTGGGCCGCACCGATTGGCAGACCAGAGTGATTTGCTCGCAATTTTCGCAGCCATGAGAAGACAAATCGCTTAATTGCGCAATCGCGGTTTGAATAAAACGAGCGGGAATCACATCATTTTTGAATGGTTTGGTATGCGGATTTTCAATCAATCGATCAATAGTGGATTCTTTAGCGTTGTTTGGCTGGTTCGTTTTGGAGTCATTGTTGTAATGATTGGAAAGCAATGATTTGATGATTTTGACAGAATGATCGAGAGAAACATTTCGTAACGGTTTTTGATCTAAACCATTGACTGCGCTATTGAAGTAGTCAGTGGCTTTTTTATGCCCCCCTCCAAATTGTCCTTCACCAGGGACAGGATCGAGCATACTAAGTAAATGCAGGAGTAATTTAAAGTGATTTGCAGCAACTTCTATTGGTATCATTTGCCGAAAAGATTAGCACGTAAGTCTTTATCATTCAACTTACATGTTCGGTATATTAGAAGCATTGTTAAAAAACCGATTATTAATCCCAGCGACGAGGTCGTTTTTTTTTAGCGGGGATTGGCTTTTGTTGAACTTGGAAATCAACCTCAGCATCACTAAACCATGCAGCTACAACATGATAAAGACGGCTGCTTTGATCAAGAACGAACTGCTCATGTCCGGTTGAAACAACCCAGATATATGAGCCGAGAAGAAGAATGGTCCAAAGAATTTTTTTCATATTCATCATCCCTAGGCGAACGGCTTCATTAATGTCGGACATTAAAAGAAAACCTTTTTTATTACAAATTAATTAAAAATTACGTATGAATAAAAACATGAAGAACAGCGCGATTTCTCATGAATTTGTCTCAATACACGATAAACAATCTTTATTCGGATCTAAAAGACGACTGCTATTGTAAATCGGATTATCCGATCTCATTTTTAAGAGCGACACATAGTCTTAGCGATCCATGGGTTTTAGAAAAGCTCCCTTACCCCCAAAAAATCCTTGAAATAGGCTGCGGAGTCGGAATACTCGCAAACACCTTGGCGAAGGCAGGACATCAGGTTACGGGCGTTGATCTATCGAAGGAAAGTCTAGAAATTGCACATGATCATGACGAAACTCATTCAGTGCGTTATTTTAATGCAAACGCATATTCACTTCCCTTTCCTGATGATGAATTTGATGCCGTCTGCGTTATGGATGTACTTGAACATGTGGAAGAGCCATATTTGCTGATCGGGGAAGCCGCCCGTGTCTTAAAAAAAACAGGAACTCTTTTCTTTTATACTTTCAACCGTACTCCCCTGAGTTATTTTTGGATCATCAAAGGAATCAAACCTTGCTTTGCTCATCCATATCACCACATGCATGACTATCCTATGTTGATTCGACCGGAAGAAATTGAAGATATGTTTGTAATGCATAAGCTTAGGATTAGGCAAATGATCGGAATCCGTCCTTGTCTGTACAAATCAATCTGGAAAATGTTTGTAATGCATCAAGTGCCACAGAATTTTTCATTTTGCTTTTGCAAAAATTTGAGTGTCGGTTATTGCGGCTATGCATCTAAACCAGACTGTTATTCGCTGGCCACAGTTTCCTGAAACTCCGATTTCTTGAAAACAAAAGCAACAACCGCTAGCCATGCAATAAAAACAGCAAATAATAAATAGTTAGCCATCGAAAAAACCTGAGAGCCAACTAACCATTCCAGACCAAGGAGTAAAAATGAGGCAAATGCTTTCGACGTTCGATGCGCAAAAACATCAATAACCGCTTTGGCTCGATATTTTTCATCCAATTTCAATGGAAGAAACAGCATCTCGCGAAGCACGCCGAAAATGGAGTAATCAACGGATTTGGTCAAACTGTAAGCGATCGTCGCCATAGCAAAGCTTGGGATCATCCACTGGCCAACAGCAGTCGCACACAAGAGCAGGGGAATAAAAAAATGGCTATTGCGCAGCCCAATCATTTTTATGAGCAAAAACCCGCCAACAAACTGCAAAACTAAACTAATCACATTAATAATGCTGATCAGTTTTCCGAAATAGGCTGTGCGAAGATCCTGCGATGGAATCAATAATTCCAGATGATGGCAAAACTGAAAATCGACGAGCGCTACGGAGATCTGCATAAACATAACCAGGATCAAAATGGCGCTGATATAGCGGTTTTGAAGAATTTGCAAAAATCCCTCATTGCCGGATGTTCGATGCGCTGCGATGGATGGTGTCAACTTGTTTGCTCCGCTCAAATAATATGCCTTGCGATAGGCATAGAAAAGAAGACCGTATATCGGTACGGAAAATAAGAGCAGTGGAGTCGATCCGAAATAGGGAGCGAGAAATCCCGGAACCAAGCTGCCTAAAGCAGCTCCGCAGGTACCTACGCCAAAAATAAATCCAAATATATATTTTGCGCGCGAAGCGGCTATCGTGCTATGAATCATTGACCATAACTGCTTGAACATCAGAAGTATGTAAACATCCTTCCAGCAGGCGTGAAAAAATATAAATTGAGGAAAAATGGGTAGAAGAACCACGCACAACAAATTCACAAAAACAATTGCGATCGCTGCGATGGCAACCATTCGCAACGGGCCCAGGCGCGGCAAAAAATGATTATATAGATAAACAATCACAAAATTAAGAGGAACAGTCGCCAGCCAAAAAACAGGAATAGAGGCGGCCGAAAAAACGGTCAAAAATATTGATTGGCTGACAGGACGAATGATCCCATATTCTCCGGCGATGCAAAAGCCGGTTAACATCGCAAAAAAAATAAAAAGTTTTTCTGTGCGGCTTAAAGAGGTAAGCTCATTTCGAAGAGAAAGCATCGATTAGCCGTTCCAGGATTCGAGGAAATTAATCAATATCAAATCATATTCCGGGGAAACGTAGACCCAGTTTGTCTTCATCTCAGGAACTTTGAGCAGCAAATCGGAGCAATTGCGCGCCTTTTGGATGATGACATGTCGTTTTGAAACAGGAAAATTGAGTTTTTCACCAGTGCGTGCCTCTTTTTGGAATTCCGCTACAAGGTCGCGATCTGGGATGTGATTTTTATTTTTGAAATCCGTGATATCTTTTTCAGTCATACCCTCAGGAAGATCGATTGCTCGAAATCGATGCTGACGAAAGAAAACGCACTTAGCGTCTTCGTGGCCTTTTATCTTGGGGTCTCTCGCCGCTCGATTGAGAGCACAGATGATATCGGGGTCGCTCAAATTGAGAAAATCATCGACCGATTTGAGAGAAGTGACTGGAAAGTTTTCCGCCATGTAGCGACGAAGATGGAAATTATAAGCTTTTACCGAAGAATAGTGATAAACACGACGGTGCATAAAGTGACGAGCGAGAAGCAGAGCTTCACAGGATTCCAGGCCATTTTCATCAATACCCAATTGCATTTCATCGGCGCCGCGATCGACACTGGGCAGGATTCTCAATGTTTCAATTAGTTGATGGTAGTCAAAAAGACCGTAAGTAACACCCGTGCTTTTGGCGTCGCGCAGAAGATAATCGATCCGGTCAGCACCGAAAAAGTCGCCTGTAAGAATCTCAGAGACGATTCGCTCCCATGGAGAAAATGTTCCGTGCTGAAGCTCTTTCCATTTAGCCTCTCCAACGGTGATTTTTTTAATATCCTGGATAATATCGCGCTCAATGAGATCTTCGAGATACGAAGGAGCTTTTCTCAATTTGTCCCATACGATTTGCAAGTGCGGGCTATCGATGATGCTGAGAGCCCAGTTCTCGTGTCCATGCGGTTCTAAAAGGGGGTTTTCCGCAACATGAGAAAAAGGAAGATGCCCCAAATCATGGCATAGAGCAGCCATGCGAAGCACTCGACGCCAATAGAGGTAATCGGAAGAACCTTTCCGCGGCACAAAATGAAAGACGTCAGGCCTCACAGATTTGCAAATTTTATCGAACATCTGTGTGGCTAAGGCCATAACGCCGATGGAATGCTCGAATCGAGTATGATTCGCCCCGGGATAAACGAGATATGAGATCCCCAATTGATGAATATAATGAAGCCGCTGGAATGGCAGGGAATCGATCAGCTCTTTTTCAAACTCATCAAACGGAATAAATCCGTGAAGCGAGTCGAAGATTTTTTTATCGGAGTGGAGAAAATCTTTTACCATATTAAATACGATTATCGAGCATTCCTGTGTTAATTACAATCACTCCGGATACCGAACGCGGCTCAAAAATCAAATTTAAATTGGTCAAATCAATCGGGACGAGGTTTGCTTTCAAAAATATAAGAATTAGTTACCCGAACAAATTCCGCTTTTCGCTGCAATTCTTTAATATTGCGAGCTCCCCCATATGTCATACCGCTTCGAAGCCCCCCGAGAAACTGAGCTAACAAGTCTTCCACTGAACCAGTTACGGGCCCCCAAAAATCGATTCCTTCAGCGACTGTCTTGGCTTTGAGGCCGCCGTAAAATTCATTTTGAAAATCTTCACTCGCCTGACCTCGGAACTTGGCGTCTAAGCCGGAGGGCGATTTTTCCGATTTCCTTTTTTGCGCGGCACTCTCTTTGGTCATGGCCAACATTTTTCCAACCATTACAGAGCTTGCACCCGCGGCAAGCGCGAGAACGATATCACGGCTGGTACGAATCCCGCCATCTGCAATCAAAGGCACGCGCAATTTTTCTGCAATGCTCGCGCAATCGAGAACAGCGCTGAATTGGGGTACTCCAAAACCGGTGACCATGCGCGTCGTACAAGCAGCGCCAGGCCCCACGCCGACCTTGACCGCATCCGCTCCCGCATTAACAAGATCATGGTATGCCATCGCGGTACAGACATTGCCCGCTATGATGTTCTTGGTGGGATGTGATTTTTTTAATGCTTCAATATGTCGAAACATCCGATCTGAATGGCCATGAGCTACATCGATACACGCTCCCACTGCACCGAGATCCAAAAGCTTTCGGGTTTCATCGATCTTTTGAATGCCGCATGAGATAAACGTTTTATCTTTATATCGTTCAACCCACTTAACCTGTTCTTCGAATGATGTAAATCGATGAAAAATCGGAAACGTTCCCTGCGAAATGAGTATGTCAGCCATTTCATAACCGATCACCGTATCCATATTTGACGCGAGAATCGGAATCGATATTTTAATTTCTTTCGTAAGCCACGTCTCTAAAGAAGGTTCAGTGCGAGAAGGAATATTGTTAAACTGTGGCACTAAAGCAATATCGTCGTACGTGAATGCCTCTCGCATAAAATCTCACCTATTTTCGTAATACGTCAGTATATCGTTCCCCGATATTCCCTGCGATGGTCAAATTTTTCTCGTCGATCGTTCGTAGAGATGATATAATCTACAGGATTGTTCGGAAAGAATTGTGATCAGCGTTTGCATTTTAGCTAAAAACTCCCAACGTTCCTTATTGAATACACTTGCTTCTTTACGCCGATTTAATGAAATCGTTCTTCTCGATACCGGCTCAACAGATCAAACCATTGCCATAGCGCAAACTTTTCCAAATATCGTTGTTCGCCAAGCCTCTTTTAGCGGGTTTGGACTTTTGCGCAATCAAGCTGCTGAAATCGCAAAGCACGACTGGATTCTTGCTGTCGACAGCGATGAAGTTTTATCACCCGCTTTGGAAGAAGAAATCCTCTCTTTATCTCTCAATCCTTCTTGCGTCTATGAGATCGATTTTTGGAATTACTACAACGGGAAACGCATTTTAGGCTGCGGCTGGCATCCGGAGCGCCATATCCGCCTCTATCATCGCCGCGCCACTCAATTTTCCAGTGTTTCGCTTCATGAAGGGATTATTCGAGAAAAATCCATTAAAACCATCCGACTTAAACATCCGATTTATCATACGCCTTATCGCTCAACTTTTGACTTCATTTCGAAGATGCAGCTCTATTCCGATCTCTTTGCAGAACAGCATCGAGGAAAACGAACTTCTTCGTTTTCTAAAGCGCTCGGACATGCTTTGGGCGCTTTGCTTAAAAGCTACTTTTTAAAACGAGGATTTCTGATGGGGAAAGAGGGCGCTATCATCTCTTGGTACAACGCAAATGTAGCCTTTTATAAATATCTCAAACTCGCTGAAGCAAATCAAAACCATTTATTAATCGGGGCGGTAAAAAAGTGACACAGAGCGCAGCGAGGCAAAGACAGATCGAAGCGCAGCGGTCCGAAGGAGGAGTCTATAGTAGAACTATAGACGACGATGAAAACCCAGGCCTTAAGGCCTGGGTTTGTATTAGTCAGGGAGGGGATTCGAACCCCTCCCCAC